>Ga0206815_1023_pt1 | contig 52563 bp, 52 predicted proteins | sample Alteio_BWOrgCont_91_FD_152864 | JGI IMG/M metagenome (GOLD analysis project Ga0206815, IMG submission 152864) | Enriched cells from forest soil in Barre Woods Harvard Forest LTER site, Petersham, Massachusetts, United States -... | ecosystem: Environmental > Terrestrial > Soil > Temperate forest >...
CGACTCAACATAACGCTATCGCCAATAACATCGCTAACATTGATACACCCAACTTCAAGCGTTCGGTTGTTACTTTTCAAGATCAGTTGAAAATGGCAATTGATGGTACGCCCTCTTCCACAATGTGGAGAACCAACCCGATGCACATGCCAATGCAAGAATCCTCGTCTTTGGACGATTTTAAAGCCACCATTAGCGCCATCAACGATACGGTGGGCCGCAACGATGGAAACAACGTCGATATGGAAATGGAATCGGCGGCGCTCGCTCAAAACAACTTGCTCTATAACGCTTTGGCGGATGTTACGTCGGGTTACTTTGCGGATCTTCGACACGCTATTACAGAAGGGAAGTCTTAATAAATGGGCGCTCTCTCAGGCGTATTTGCTCCTTTTTCTATTTCAGCCTCGGCTTTAACGGCCGAACGGCTTCGGATGGATGTTATCTCTAACAATATCGCTAACGCTAATACAACGCGTACGGTTGAAGGCGGGCCCTATATTCGTCAACGCGTTGTTTTTTCTCCTCGTTTTGATGTGACTCCCACTTTTTCTTCTTTTATCCCGACGATGACTCCGGATGGATTGCCTGCTGGCGTGAGAGTGACTGGTATCCAAAAAGATACATCGCCCGTCAAGATGGTTTACGACCCGGGACATCCGGATGCTAACGCTGAAGGTTATGTAGCTTATCCTAATGTTAATGCGGTTAACGAAATGGTTGATTTGATTTCGGCAAGTCGTTCTTATGAGGCTAATATCACAGCTTTTAATGCGACTAAATCGATGGCTCTGGAAGCGATGTCGATCGGAAAATAAGTTTTATTGGTTAAAGTTTAAATCGATTAAAGGACTTTGAAAATGCAAATTCAGCCTATACAAATGCCTATTTCTTTGACGGCGGGAACGATTCAACCTATTCAACCGATTTCGGTCTCAACTACTCAAAATGCGGCTGCGGTTTCTCCTACCAACTTTCAAGATTTATTAAACAAAGCTATTACGGATTTAAACGCCAGCCAATCCGATAATACCTCGTTGGTAAGTTTGGCTACCGGAGGGCCGGAAAATCTTCATGATGTCATGATTTCCATGCAAAAGGCCAGTATGACTTTGCAGTACGCCATCGCGGTTCGAAATAAAGTAATGGATGCTTATCAATCAGTTATTCAAATGCAGGTTTAAGTTTTAAGATTTGAAACTTTTTTGACGAGGACATTTTGAACGAATTTTTACAACAACTTAATCAGCAGTTCAGAGAAACATGGGAAAGATTTAATCGAACCCAAAAAATCTTGGTCATTGCCATTCCGGTGTTGGTTTTCGCGGGGTTGCTGGCCCTGATTATTGGCACGTCCCATAGCCAGTATGAGGTTCTTTATTCGCGTTTGGATCAAAAGGACGCGGCTGACGTAGCGACTGAATTGAAGAAACAAAATATACCTTACAAGGTTTCGTCAAAAGACAACATGGTCATGATTTTGGTGCCGTCCGAGAAGGTTTATGACACGCGTTTGACTTTGGCAGGGCAAGGATTGCCGAAAGGTAACGGTGTTGGGTATGAAATTTTTGACGAACCCAAATGGGGTTCCACCGATTTCACTCAAAAAGTAAATTACAAACGGGCTTTGGAAGGGGAGTTGCAACGAACAATCGGTAGTTTGCAAGAAATTCAAAGCGCTCGAGTGAGCATCGTTATTCCGGAACCTGAATTGTTTACGGAAAAAGAAAAGCCGACAACGGCCTCCGTTGTTTTGGAATTGAAGCCGGATTCAACGCTAAAGCGCGATCAAGTCCGTGGAATTGTTCATTTGGTTGCGGCGAGTGTTGAAGGTTTGAAACCGGAACAGGTTAATGTTGTTGATAATCGCGGTAACATTCTTTCTGGATTTATCGCGGAAGAACAAGATGAAAACAACCCCAATAACGTTGAAGGAAATACTTTAACGCAACAAGCCAAGTTGACTTTGCATGATATGGAAGTTCAACAGAGCTATGAGAAAGATTTAGAACATAAAATCACTAGTATGTTGAACAAAGTTTTAGGTGGCAACAGCCGCTTTGCTGTATCGGTTTCCGCAGAGCTTAATTTTGATAAAACTGAAAATGATTCGGAAACTTTTGAGCCGGTTGTGGATGGGCAGGGTATCGCGCGTTCCACTCAATCAAAAAAAGAACAGTTCGTTGGCGATGGGGCGCTTCCCAGCACGATTGTGGGTGGTGTGCCGGGTACGGACACCAATATCCCGGGTTATCAAGCTTCTTTGGCGACTGGGACAAACTCGCAGTATTCAAAAGAGGAAAATACAACCAATTACGAAATCAACCGCACGGTTAAGCACAATGTGGTTGCTCCGGGTTCTCCTAAAAGAGTTTCGGTAGGCGTTTTTGTCGACAATCTTCAACCGCAACAAGTCGAGGCGATTAAGACGGCTGTGATGGCGGCGGCAGGATTGGATATAAACCGAGGTGATCAAGTGGCGGTTGAAAACATGCCTTTTGATAACACTCAGGCTTTGGCCAGCATGAAGGAGACTCAGATGGAAACCCAACAAAATCTTTATATGACTCTGGGGAAAATCGGTTTATTGGTGTTGATGGCGTTTGGAATTCTTTTGTTCCTGCGCTCAATTTTGAAACCCAAGCGTGAGAAGAAATTTGTTGAAGAGATTGACGAAATTGAAGAGCCTCCCATGCCTCAAGTGGAAGATCTTATTTCGAATGACATGACCGCGGAAGATATAGGACGAGCTGAATCCGCGATGAACGCTAAAAAACGTGAAATGGTACGTCAAGAAGTTATGGAAATGGCTGGTCGTAATCCTGAGAACATTGCTCAAATTATTAAGAAATGGCTTTCTGAGGAGTAGTCGTTATGGGCGAACCGAAAAAAACAGCGCTAACCGGTGAACAAAAGGCAGCCACGCTCCTCATTTCTTTGGGGCCGGACTTGGCGTCTAAGGTTTATCAACATTTAAAAGAAGAAGCCGTTGAGCACGTTACTCTTCAGATCGCTAACTTGCGTAAAGTTTCTCCCGAAGAAAAAGATTCGGTGCTGCAAGAAGCTTTGGACATCTCAATAGCTCAAGAATATATCACTCAGGGCGGCGTTGAATACGCCCATGAGCTTTTGGAAAAAGCTTTAGGCGCAAATAAGGCGATGGAAATCATTAATCGTTTGCAAGGTTCCTTGCAGATGACGCCATTTGATTACATTAAAAGAACTGACCCGGAACAGTTGCGCAATTTCATTCAATCCGAGCATCCTCAAACTATTGCGCTGATTTTGGCTCACTTAAATCCGGAAAATGCGGCCACCATTTTGGGCGCGCTTCCTTTAGAAGTTCAGGTGGACGTCGCTACTCGTATTGCCATTTTGGAAAGAGCCGCTCCCGATGTGGTTATGGAAATTGAGCGAGTATTGGAACGCCGTATTTCCGCTATCTTTACCCAAGAATTTACCGCTGCTGGTGGTGTTCGCTCTTTGGCGGAAGTTCTCAATCGGGCCGATCGTTCGACGGAAAAAGCCATTATGGAAAAGTTGGAAGAATCCAACCCGACTTTGGCGGAAGAAGTCAAACGCCTAATGTTCGTTTTCGACGACCTTATTGTGCTGGACAATCGCACGGTTCAGCAAATCTTGCGCGAAATCGATGCCAAGGATCTGGCTTTGGCTTTGAAGGGTGCGAAAGAAGAAGTGAAAGAGCATTTGCTCAAAAACATGTCCGCCCGCGCGAAGGCGATGATTATCGAAGATATGGAAGTAATGGGTCCTGTTCGATTGAAAAACGCGGAAGAAGCTCAACAGAAAATCATCAATGTCGTTCGGCAGCTTGAAGAACAAGGCGAGATTGTGGTGGCTCGTGGCGGTGATGAGGGAGCGATGGTTTAACTTTGTCGATAGGGAATTGGGGTAATTGATGGGTCACGATGTTCTTTCGAGTCAAGACTATGAATATATTGATCAGGGCTACTTGATTGATAATGGTCCTTGGCAAGAAAAAATTAAAAAAATGACTCAACGCCAAAAATCCCTGGGTTCAGTAGAACCGTGGCCCACGTTAGGGTTGGACGAATTTAAGCCGAGTTTTTTACCCGAAAACGCTGAAGCGGAAGGCGTGCAGTCGACAGTCGCAAATGTGTTTGATCCAGTTGTGGAAGCTGAAGAAAAGGCTAAAACGATTGAACAGAACGCTAAAAAGAGCGCTTATGAGGTTGTGGAGAGGGCGCGGTGGGAAGCGGATGATATTTTAAATACAGCCAAGGAAGAAGCGGAAAGAGAAGCGGGTAGTATTCGCGAAACGGCTAAAGAAGAAGGTCATAAAGAGGGTTTTGATAACGGACGGCAAGATGGTTTTGCTCAAGGTGAAATTGAAGGCAAAAACTCCTATTCGGATTTAATTAAAAATTTGAATGGGCTCATGGAAAATTTGACGACCGAACGTAAAAAAATAGTGGCGGATTTACAACCTCTTATAGTGGAGTTGGTAGGTGAAGCGCTTAAGCGCTGTCTTAATAAAGAGGCTGAAAACGGCAATTTGATTGTTGGGTTTGTTCGGGAGGCTTTGTCGAAAGCTCAAGATAAGGTTCATTTGACGTTGCATTTGAACCCTGATGATATGGCCGAAATTGAGGCGCAAAAAAAACAGCTTCAATTGACAGTGGGTGTTGGCGAAATGGAACTTATTGCAGATGCTCGTGTTGAGCGTGGAGGGTGTCTGTTGGAAACCGAAGGGGGTTCAATTGATGTGCGATTGAACAGCGTTGTCGAGCAAATAAAAGAGTCTTTGATATCTGAAATGAAGAAATAGGTTTGTTAAGGGGAAGAGAATGAATCCGTTATTGAACGATATCATCCCCCCTTTAGATAACTTGAAGAAGAGTTTAGAAAAAACTGATCTGACTCGGGTTAACGGAAGGGTAGAGCAAATTGTTGGGTTGGTGATTGAGTCTACAGGACCTTCGGCCTCGGTGGGTGAGGCTTGCTGGATTACTCCGGCAAGTGGTAGTAGCGAGCCGATTTTGGCGGAAGTGGTTGGGTTTAGACAAAATCATGTTTTGCTGATGCCCTTGGGTGAGATGCGGGGTTTAGGGCCGGGTAGTGAAGTAGTTAAAACAGGAGCGCCTTTTAAGATTTTGGTGGGTGATGCTCTTTTGGGCAGAGTGATTGATGGGATGGGGATGCCGCTGGATGGGAAGGGGCCGTTGGGGTCCTTAAACCAAAGTTACCCCATTCATCGGGATCCTCCTCCGGCCATGGAGCGACGAAGAATTTCAGCGCCCGTCGCCACGGGCGTTCGAGCGATTGATTCGCTTTTGACGCTGGGTGAAGGGCAAAGACTTGGAATATTTTCTGGGTCGGGAGTGGGAAAAAGTACTTTGTTGGGGATGATTGCTTGTAATACCGAAGCGGATATTAACGTAATTGCTTTGGTAGGTGAACGCGGCAGAGAAGTAAGAGACTTTTTAGAGAGGGATTTGGGAGAGAAAGGGCTGGCTCGTAGCGTGGTGGTAGTTGCCACTTCGGATCAGCCTTCTCTCATCCGTATCCAGGCGGCTTTGGTGGCTACGGCGGTCGCGGAATATTTCCGTGATCAGGGCAAACGAGTGATGTTGATGATGGATTCGATTACCCGTTTTGCCATGGCGCAGAGGGAAGTGGGTTTGGCGATTGGTGAACCACCCACAACCAAAGGGTATACCCCTTCGGTTTTTGCCATTCTGCCGAAAATTTTGGAAAGAGCTGGTACGACTTCTCATGAGGGAAGTATCACGGGCATTTACACCATTTTGGTGGAAGCGGATGATATGAATGAGCCGGTGGCGGATGCATGCCGGTCTATTTTGGATGGGCATGTTTTGTTATCGAGAGATTTGGCGGCGCAGAATCATTATCCCGCCATTGATGTGTTGAATAGTGTTTCCCGTGTGATGCGGGATATTGTGAAGCCGGAGCAGTTGAAGGCGGCTGGTAACATCCGGTCAATGTTGGCAACTTATAAAAGTGTTGAGGATTTGATCGCTATCGGAGCTTATGTAAAGGGCAACAATCCGAAGGTGGATCAGGCGGTAACCAGGTTGGGCGCGATACAGGAATTTTTAAAACAATCCCGCGAGGATTCGGCGCCTTGGTCTGACACGATGCAAAAGCTGAATGTTTTTTTAGGTTAGGTGGTTATGGCGAAACGATTTCAATTTAGGCTGGAGCAAGTTTTAAACCTGCGCAAACAGGTAGAGGAAATTAAAATCCGCGAATTAGCGGTAGCAAAAAAACATCTTTTGGATGTGGAAAACGCGTTAAACGAGCACCTAGGTAAACAGGAAGAGTTTTTAGAAGCTTATGGCGAACTTGAGAAGAGTGGATTGTTCACAGCTGAACAGGTAATGACTTATTGTGAGTACAAAGAGTTGTTGTCGAAAGAAGAGAAAGAGTTTCGCAAACGCCAAGACGATTGGATGGTTGAGGTGGAGCGGCGGCGCAGAGAGGCTGTTAAAGTCTCCCGAGAACGCCAGCTTTTGGATAATTTGAAAGATAAAAAAAAGAGGGTTTATACCCAAGAAGTGGAAAATGAAGAGCGGAAGTTTTTGGATGAGGTTTCCTCAATCGCTTTTGTTAGGCGAGAGAGGGCGAAAAAGTCGGTTGCGATTAGCTGAGGTTTGATCAAATAAGAATTTTGCTTGATGCCTTCAAGTTAAAAGCTTGATGGAAAATAGGGAGGTTTATCGTGGATATAGCAACAGTTGTTGGTTTAGTCCTGGGGTTTATAGGGGTGTTTGGAGGTGCGGCTTTGGACGGCCTCAATATGAGAATCTTGTTTCAACTTCCAGCCTTCATGGTTATCGCCTTCGGAACCGCCGGCGCGACGATGATGAGCTTTTCCTTTGATACGGTTAAGGAAGTTATTCCGGTTTTGAAGAAAGCTTTTAAACGTCAGGAACTAGACGCGGCTACCATTGTTACTCAGTTGGTTGGTTTTGCGACCAAAGCCCGTCGTGAGGGTCTTTTGGGATTGGAAAGCGAATCCGAAGCCATTTCTGATCCGTTTTTGAAAAAAGGTTTACAGCTAGTAGTTGACGGTACGGATATAGAAATGATTCGTAATATCATGGAAACGGATATCGCGTTTTTGGAATCTCGGCATAAAACGGGTGAGGGGTTGTTTGGTACTTTTGGAGGTTTTTCACCAACACTAGGTATTATTGGTACGGTTTTGGGTCTTGTGCATGCGTTGGGTTCTTTCGGTGAGGGTAATGCGGATGCCAATACTCTTGTCGGTGCTATCGCCACCGCCTTTATCGCGACTTTTTATGGTATCTCATTCGCTAATTTATTTTTCTTGCCCATTTCTTTTAAGTTGAAAGCGAATAATCAGCAAGAGGTTTTATTAAGGGAAGTAATGCTGGAAGGAATTCTGGCCATTTCCGCCGGTGACAACCCCCGTATCGTTGAAGAGAAACTGAAAGCCTTCTTACCGCCGAAGGTAAAATTGTTAATGGAAGCTCAAAAGGGAACTGCTGGGGAGAAGGAAGAATAATAAATCCTTTGGGGTTGTATAAGATTTATTTGGAGAATTTGAATGCCAAAACGTAAAAAGAGCGGTGAAGGCAGCATGGAGATGGATTCTGCTGGCGGTATGCGCTGGCTCCTGACCTATGCGGACTTGATCACGCTTTTATTAGCACTTTTTGTTATTCTTTTTGCGCTCGCATCGAGTAGTTCGGCAAAAAAAGTCGAAATTATGGCTCAGTTTAGACATATCTTTGGTCCGATTGAGGGAAGCCCGAATCTTTTGACGGCACAAGGTGCAAATAATGGAGATCATTACAAAATAATCCCGGGTGAGCCAGAAGAAGGTGGTCCGGGCGGGCCTAAGAAGCCAAATGGAAGAGGTAAGAGTAATATTCTGCCTGAGCTCATGAAAGCATTGCAGTATCAAATTGGAGTGAATCACGTTTCGATTCGTAAAGATGCCAGGGGATTAGTGATTAGTCTTTTAACGGATAAGGTGCTTTTTGATTTGGGCGATACGCGTTTAAAGCCGGAAATAAAAGGTGTTTTGAATGATATCGCTGAAGTGTTAAAGCACCATCCGGATAAGCAAATAGCAGTAGAAGGTCATACAGATGATCTGGCGATTCAATCAGCGAAAGTGCCCAGTAATTGGGAGCTTTCTGCTTTGAGGGCGACGTCCGTGGTAAAGTATTTTGTGACGAATGCAGGGATGGATCCGAGCCGCTTTTCGGCGGCGGGTTATGCGGAGTACCAACCCTTGGTGCCCAACATTAGTGAAGCGAATCGGCGGATTAATCGCCGGGTCGACATAATCATTCTGAAGTTAGATTAATTATCTTAGGAGGATGTAATGGCAGAGCAAAATGACTCAAAGGGATTACTGAATATTGTGCTCATCCTGAGCTTGGTAAGTTTGTTGGGAATTATCGGTTTGGGGCTTGGAATGTATGGGCTTTGGGCGTCCAAAACCCAAGCCAAAGAAACCAAGGTAATTGAACAAAAGCCGGAGCCTGGGAAGATTTATGATATGGGAACTTTCATTGTCAATTTGGCGGATGAAGAAGTTTCCCGATACATAAAGGCCCAGATTGAACTGGAATACAGCAAAGTTAACATTGAGTTAGATAACGAGATGAAAGAACGCGATCCGCAAATCAAAGATTTGATCAATACTCTATTGAATGACCGTAAGGCGGCCGAGCTTTCCACCTCGGAAGGTAAAGAACGCTTTCGCCGCGAGTTGCAATTGAAGATCAATCAGATCTTGAAATACGGCGCTATTACAAATGTTTACTTGACCCAGTTCGCGATTCAATGATTCGGTTTGCTTTAAGAAAAGAAGGGAGAGACAACAATGGATGATTTGCTATCCGATAATGAGGTAAGTGCTCTACTTTCTGAATTAGATATGGGTGATATGAGTGGGGACGCTGGTGCCGGCGCTGCCGCATCGGGCGGCATGTCCGATGAATCCAGTCATTCCAAGGTCGTTTCCGCCCCCGAGGTGGGGACGACGGTCGATGACAAGGGCCGTAAGATTAAAAAATACGACTTTAATCGCCCTAATCGTTTTTCCAAGGATCATATGAAGACCTTGGAAATGCTTCATGAAATATTTTCCCGTGGGTTTACGGCTTCTATAGCCGCTTATTTAAGAACGGTAGCCGACATTAAGGTTGTTTCAGTGGTTCAGCTGCCTTTTCGTGAATACACGATGTCGCTTCCGCGTCCTGATTGTCTTTTTACTTTCAAAATGGAACCGTTGGAAGGTTCCATGCTTCTGGAAATTAACCCCGAATTAGTTTTGACTCTGGTTGATCGTATCTTAGGAGGCCCTGGTAAGGCGCCCCCGGCATCACGCGAACTTACTTTGATCGAACAGTCAATTATTGAAAAAATCATCAATCGAGGTCTGGAAAATCTGCAAGAGGCTTGGCTCAAAGTAGGGCATTTTCAACCGAAAATTACCGGATATGAAACGACCGCTCAGTTCGTTCAGGTTGTGGCGCCAAGTGAAATCGCTGTGGCGATTGAATTTGAAGTTAAGGTTAATGATGTAACGGGAAAAATGTCAATGTGTATCCCTTATGTGGTCTTGGAACCTATTATTGGTGATTTGTCCGCTGAAAAGTGGTTTACGGTTGGCAAAAAGGAATCGACAGCTGAGACGGTTGAAAGTTTAACCAAGGTTTTGAAAGAAACGACTGTACCTTTTGTCGCCAGGGTAGGACAAACTCAAATTACGGTTCGAGACATGTTGAAACTCTCTGTGGGAGACGTAGTACGTTTGAACTCTAGTCCCAATAACGAAATTGAGGTTTTGATTGAGGGGCTAGTAAAACTGATGGGACGACCTGGTGTTTCTTCAAAGAAAAAAGCTATGCAAATAACGCGTATCATGTCGATAGAACCTTAAGAGCATTTGCGAGGATCGTGGTGTGTGTGCGGATTTTTTTTGGTGAGTTTGTTTAGAATCTGATCTGTTGTTTTATCTTTTCGAATCAACAGCGTCTTAATTTGATGCTGAAGCAGGTAAAGCCGGTAGTCTCTGCCGGTAATGTTTAAAAAGGTGTTTCGACAGCAAACACCCAAAAGCGCGGGAGGTTTTAGTATGTCTCAGAATGAAAACGAACAAGGCGGAAACATCGGTCTTTTGATGGATGTTCCTTTGAAACTGACGGTTGAATTGGGCCGTACAAGCCGAACAGTGAAAGAAATTTTAAATTTAGCTCCAGGCTCAGTTGTTGAGTTGGATAAATTGTCTGGCGAAGCGGTCGACATTTTGGTCAATGAAAAATTGATTGCCAAGGGCGAAGTTGTGGTTATCGATGAAAACTTTGGTGTTCGCATAACTGAAATTCTTGATCCTGATGTACGGTTGACCGCGGTTCAAGGTTAACGGGTCCGAAAGAACGGTCTGAGCCTCGTGCGCAACAGCTATACTTCTCCTCGAAATCCATGGGGGCCAAGCGTTTTAGTGATTTTAAGCTTAGTGTTAGGTTTTTTTTATTTTGCGAACGCTTCGCGCGTGTTTGCGGATGATTTAAGCCCAATTTATCAAGCAGCTCAAACTGGTGTTAACACCCCTCAAGAAAAACTTGGTCAACCCTTGGCTTTGCCGGAAGCGGCGGCCAATCCCTCCCCTGGAATCTTTGCTACTTTTGTTCGGTTGGTTTTGACTTTAGTTTTAATCGTTGGTCTTATTTTAGTTACTGTTTGGGGCTTGAAAATTGTTTGGGAAAAGCGCGGGTTAACTAACAACGCGGATGAAACCAAACCCATAAAAGTTTTGAACTCAACCTATTTAGCTCCTCGAAAAGCGATTCATTTGGTTGAAGTGGGCAATCGTATTTTGGTTTTGGGTGTGGGCAATGATGAAATTACACGTCTTGATGTTATTACGGATCCCGCCGAAGTGGAATTGATTCGTCAATCATCTCAAGTTGGGTTTCCTAATATTTTAGATAGGCTGATGCATCGTGAAGTGGTGGAAAAGACTGACGCGGAAACAGAACAGATGATTGCCGAAGGCAATGAAGCGGTTGGCGGTTATGTTGAGAAGTTAAAGCGGGCTGGCCGTAAACGCAAAACTGAACATCTGGACGACCGTTCATGAAAAAAAAGATATTTTTTATTACCTTGAGTTCGTTTTTTTTAATTTTTATTTCGGCAATGGGGTCCATGGCCGCCGATATTCCTTTTCCGGCTATTCGCCTTGGTGTAGAGCAGGCAAAGAACCCTCAGGATGTGGCGCTGAGTATTCAAATATTATTGGTTTTGACTGTTTTGTCTTTGGCGCCGGCTATTTTAATCATGATGACTTCTTTTACACGTATCATCATCATTTTATCTTTTCTTCGACAAGGGCTGGGTACTCAACAAGTTCCACCGAACCAAATATTAGTTGGTTTGGCGTTGTTCCTCACGTTCTTTACCATGCAACCTACATTTGAACAAATCGATAAAGATGCTTTAACGCCTTATCTAGCTGGTAAAATCGGCACTACGGAAGCTTTTAAAAAAGCGGAAGATCCCATTCGAAAATTTATGTTTAAACAGGTTCGTGAAAAAGATTTAGCTTTGTTCGTCGCTCTTTCCAAATCAAGCCGCCCCCGCACACCGGCTGACATTTCTACTTGGGTATTGATACCATCATTTGTTATTAGTGAGCTTAAAAAAGCTTTTGAAATGGGTTTTATTATTTTCATTCCCTTTTTGATTATCGATATGGTGACCGCCTCTGTTTTAATGTCTATGGGAATGATGATGCTTCCGCCTGTTCTCATTTCATTACCGTTTAAAATTTTGCTTTTTATCATGGTTGACGGTTGGAACTTGATTGTTCGATCGATTGCCTTAAGCTTTTAACGACTGGGGTAGAAATGACAGTTGAATTTATTGCTGATCTAGCTAGCCGTTCGCTTTGGATTATCTTGCTCGTGTCCGCTCCTATTTTGGGGTTGGGTTTGGCCGTAGGTGTGGCTGTCTCCATTTTTCAAGCGGTGACTCAAATTCAGGAAATGACCCTGACCTTTATCCCTAAAATTATCGCCATTTTTATCGCCATTCTCATTTTTGGTAAATGGATGATGCTTATCCTTCTTAACTTCACTTCGAATTTATGGATTAATCTTCCGAATTATGTGAAGTGAGGCGTTTATGCCTACCAATCCTTTTCAGTTTGATTCCTCCGAAGTTGTAGCTTTTGTTCTTATTCTCGTCAGGATGGCAGGTCTCTTTTTAACCGCCCCTGTTTTTTCCAGTAAAAACATCAATGTTATGGTGAAAGCCGCTTGGATACTTTTGGTTACTTTTGTAATTTTCCCGGTTGTTGATTTTAAGCCCGAAAACCTTCCCGCACCAGGTTTGGCATTGGGTTTGGCGGTTATTCGAGAAGTGTTAGTGGGATTGTCTGTTGGGATGGGTGCCAGCATGATTTTATCCGGAATCCAGATGGCAGGCCAAATCGCAGATACTCAAATGGGTTTAGGTTTGGCAAATGTTATTGACCCGATGACAAATACCCAGGTTTCAGTCATGGGACAGTTTTTTTATACAATCGCAACTTTGGTTTTTTTGGCTGTAGATGGTCATCATATGCTGATTAAAGCTTTAGTGGATAGTTTCTCAGTGGTGCCTTTGGGTCAAGCCCATTTTACTCCGGCTTTGGGAACTAAAATGATGGGTCTTTTTTCTCAAATGTTTTTTATCGCTTTTAGAGTTGGAGCACCGATCATTGGTGCTCTTTTTATCACGAATATGGCTTTGGGTGTGGTGGCTAGAACCGTACCGCAGATGAACGTTTTCATTGTGGGTATGCCGCTCAATTTAGGTGTTGGATTGCTAATCGCGGCTACATCCATGTCCTTTTTTGTTTATGTCATGCAAGGCGTCATTCAAGGCATTGACCGTGATATTAAGATATTGCTCTTGGCGATGCGCTAGCTAGTCTTGAAAAGAGTTATTAATGGCCGATCCATCTAAAACAGAACAGGCAACGCCAAAACGCAAACAAGAAGCCCGCGAAAGGGGACAGATTGCCCGATCGATGGAGCTTAACTCGGCGGTTATCCTTTTAACAGCGCTTATCACTTTTCGTTTTGTCGGGCCCTACCTTTTAAACTCAATTCGAAAATTATTCGTCTTCAGCTACGAAAACATGTCGGCCAGTTTTGGTATGGATAATGTTTATACCTATACTGTTTTTTACATGATGGCCATTTTTAAAATGGTTGCGCCCATATTAATGGTGATGTTGGTGGTTGGTCTTATTGTGAATTATATGCAAGTAGGGGTTCTGTTCACGCTTAAGCCTTTGACGCCTAATCTGAGTAAAATTAATCCAATTTCAGGTTTTCAACGTCTCTTTTCGCGACGGTCTCTGATTGAATTGGTGAAATCCATTCTGAAGTTAACGCTGATTGGTTGGCTGGGTTATGAGGGTGTCAAGGCGGCTTTGCCGGAATTAATTCCAACCATGGATAAACAACCAGCGGAAGCTGTCAGGTTTGTGGGCGAGTTAACACTGAATATATTAGATCGAATCATTATTGCTTTAATTGTTATCGCGGCGCTCGATTTTTTATATCAACGTTGGGAATATGGCGAGAGCTTAAAGATGAGCAAGCAGGAAATTAAAGATGAGTTTCGTCAAGCAGAAGGCGATCCGATGATCAAGGCTCGTATTCGGCAAATTCAACGGGAAATGGCCCGCCGACGGATGTTTGAATCAATCCCAAGAGCCAGTGTTGTTATTACTAACCCCACTCACGTAGCGGTCGCTTTGGAATACAAAGAGGGTATGCAAAGTCCTATGGTTTTGGCGAAGGGTGAACGGGTTATCGCTGAAAAAATTAAAGAAATGGCTCGTAAACATAACGTCCCTATAGTTGAAAATCCACCATTGGCTCGAGCGCTCTTAAAGCAGTGCCCGATTGGTGCACCTATTTCCCCGGATCTTTTTGAAGCGGTGGCGGAGGTTTTGGCCTTCGTTTATCGCATGAATCGAAAGAAGACGGGTTCTGTTTCAATGGGCACTAAATAAGGGCTTAAATAATCGTTTTTTTTGGCTAAAAGGGTGTGGAACAAGTGTTGAATCGGACTACAATGTGGGTTCTCAAAATACGCTAGAAAGGCATATTTAACAGGATATGGCCGAAGCGATAACCTTAAAAACAATTCAAAAAAATAGCCATTTTCTAGTGGCTTTCGCAATTGCCATGATCGTGGTGATGTTGATTATTCCGCTACCCTCGTGGATGTTGGATGTTTTAATCTCACTTAACATTGCTTTAGCTTTGGTGGTTGTTCTTATCACCATGTATACCCTAGAGCCACTTCACTTTTCTATTTTCCCAACATTAATTCTTATGACGACTCTTTTTCGTTTGGCTTTAAGTATTTCTGCTACGCGTTTGATTTTGCTTAATGGAAATACTGGTGATAATGCGGCGGGAAGAGTTATTGAAGCTATTGGTCATATTGTTATCGGTAGCAGTATCTATGTCGGTATTGTCATCTTTTTAATTCTTGTTATTGTTCAGTTTGTGGTAATCACCAGTGGTGCCCAGCGTGTAGCTGAAGTCGCGGCTCGTTTTACCTTGGATGCCATGCCAGGTAAGCAAATGGCAATTGATGCCGATTTGAATTCTGGTCTTATCACAGATGACCAAGCTCGAAAACGTCGTAAAGAAGTTGAACGGGAAGCGGATTTTTATGGAGCCATGGATGGAGCAGGAAAATTTGTTCGTGGCGATGCTATTGCAGCCATAATTATTGTTATTGTTAATATTATAGGTGGTTTGGCAGTTGGGATTTGGAAAAATGATATGCCTTGGCAAGAGGTTGTTCAAAGATACTCGCTTTTAAGTATCGGTGATGGGTTGGCTACTCAAATTCCAGCGCTTTTATTATCGACGGCTACGGGTATTATTGTTACCCGTGCGGCTTCAGAAAGTAATCTTGGAACTGATTTGGTAAATCAGCTTATTGCGCAACCCAAAGCACTTTGGGTTGCGTCGGCTGTTCTTTTTGTTCTCGGTCTTTTTTCTGGAGAGACCTGGATTCCATTCACGGTTGTTTCAATTCTTATAGCGCTTTTGGCTTATTTTGTGGGAGATGCTGTTAAGAAAGAAGCCGAAGAAGTGGAAAAAATTAAAACGGCCGCCATTCCTGAAAAGAAAAAGGAACCGGAAAATGTCTCGTCGCTTCTTCAAGTGGATCATCTTGAGGTCGAGATAGGCTATAGCTTGATTCCGTTGGTGGATGAAGCGCAAGGTGGGGATTTATTGGAGCGAATTACAGGTATTCGCCGACAAATGGCAAGTGACTTAGGTTTGGTTGTGCCGCCTATTCGTATTCGCGACAATATGCAATTACAGCCCGCAGAGTATGTGATCAAAATTAAGGGTGTTGATATTGCGCGTTGGAAAATTATGCCGGGGCATCTTTTAGCCATGTCAACAGGGCCCAATATGCCGAAAATTCAAGGCATTGAAACTAAAGAACCTACCTTTAACTTGACAGCTTTTTGGATTACGGATGAAGAAAAAAGCATGGCTGAACAAGCAGGTTATTCAGTGGTGGATGCGTCGACGGTTATTGCGACTCATTTGACCGAAATTATCCGCAATCAGGCGCATGAGTTTTTGACTCGTCAAAGTGTGGCGAAATTGCTCGAAACGGTTAAAAAAGAAACACCTGCGGTTGTTGATGAATTGATCCCGTCTCAGCTATCGATCGGTGATCTTCAAAAAATCCTTCAAAATCTACTCAAAGAACATCTTCCTATTCGTGATCTTGAGAGTATTTTAGAAGCGGTGGCGGATCACGTTCGTGAAACCAAAGATACGCAAACGTTAACGGAATACGCGCGAAAATCCTTGTCACGTTCCATCACCAAACTTCATCAATCCGCTGACGGAAAAATTTACGCGTTAACCTTGGATCCGAAGTTTGAAAAACTCATCACGGATTCTATCCAAGCGTCTGAATCGGGGTCTGGTAAGCCGATTGATCCGAGACTGGTTCAACAAATGTTTAGAAGCTTATCGTCTGGTATTGAAAAAATGGCGAGTCAAGGTCGACAGCCGTTGGTTTTGTGCTCTCCGGCGGTCCGCCCTTATTTTAAAAAAATGATTGAGCGCTTTATCCCCCACTTAACCGTACTTTCTTTTAGTGAACTTTTACCGCGAACTGAAATTCAGTCCGTTGCGTTGATTGAAGGAAACCAATGAGAATCAAAAGATACGAAGCTCCAACAATCCAAGAGGCTTTGGTAAAAGTTAAAAAGGATTTAGGCCCTGAAGCGGTCATTCTTTATACAAAAACCTTTCGGAAAGGTGGGGTTTTAGGTTTTTTTGGCACACCGATGGCGGAAATAACTGCGGGTGTCGATTTGAATCTGTTGGATGATATGGCAAAGCGTAAAGGTTCTTTGAGGGAATCTGTTACGCCTGAAAAAGTAGTCGCGGTTGGTAATGGTTCTGAAGTTTCCAAGTCCTCGCCGGTAGCATCTTTTTCGGGCTCACTTGATTCGGCTCGCGTAAAAGCGAAGGCGCTTCAACGAGAATTAAATGAAATGAAAACTTCAAGCGTTTTTAATTCACCTCGTGATTTGAATCAAGTGGATTCTGCCGCTTTATTATCTGAGGGGTTTGCGAGGCTGAAGAAAAAATTAGTTCGGCAAGAAGTTGAGGAATTTTTGATTCAAAAGATTGTTAAAGGGATGATCTCGGAAAAAGTTGACCCGGATAAAAACGATGAAGTCTTTGAGTGGCTAAACAGGTTTGTTTCCAATTCGATTAAAGTTGCCCCGCCTATGCCTGTTTCGAAATTTCAAAAAGTAATCGCTTTTGTAGGTCCAACTGGCGTTGGTAAAACCACGACGATCGCAAAGCTGGGCGCTCGATTCAGTTTGATGGAACAAAAGAGAGTCGCCATGGTGACGGCTGACACTTATCGTATTGCAGCCACCGAACAGTTAAAAACCTATGGTCGAATTATGGGGATACCGGTTGAAGTTGCGGATTCGGCCGATGATATGAGTGGTATTTTAAATAAGTATAAAAACATGGATGTGGTGTTGGTAGATACGGCTGGAAGAAGCCCATCCAGTGACGAACAATTAGAAGAACTTAAAAACTTTGTGGCTCAAAGTCAGCCGGATGAAATCCATTTGGTGATGTCTGCGACGACTAAATATTTTGACATGATTCGTATTATTGAACGTTTCGGTGCATCGGTGCCAATCAACCGAATGATATTCACTAAGTTGGACGAAACTCGTTTTTATGGCGCGTTTATCAATTTGATGAATAATTTTCAAATCCCATTGGCTTATTACGCCGCAGGACAAAATGTACCGGATGATTTGGAAGTGCCGGATGCCCGCACGCTGTCTGAAAAAATAACTAAATCACTATTGGGATAAGGACACTGTGCAAGATCAAGCCGAAAACTTGAGGCAGCTAGTTGAACGGTTGAACACTCCAGTTGGAGTGGAAAAACCAGTACAGGCTCATGCCAATTGCCGGGTTATCGCCATTACTAGCGGTAAGGGTGGCGTTGGTAAAACAAATATTTCGGTTAACTTTGCCCTGGCTATGGCGAGTCGTGGAAAAAAAGTTCTTCTGTTTGACGCTGATATGGGATTGGCAAACGTGGATGTAATGCTTGGTATTATTCCTCGATATAATTTGGCTCACGTTCTGAATGGACAGAAAACATTAGTTGAAATTGTGATCGAGGGGCCCAATGGAATTAAGCTGGTTGCGTCAGGTTCGGGTGGCGTTCGCGAGCTGGCTGATTTAAATGATGAGCAACGAACCAAGTTTTTAAACGCTTTATTGGCCCTTCAGAACCAATCGGACTTGATATTGATCGATACGGGCGCGGGACTTCACCGTAATGTGTTGGCTTTTGCCTTGGCGGCAGAAGAAGTAGTGATTGTGACGACACCGGAACCGACTTCGCTAATGGACGCTTATGGTATGATTAAGATTATTTATCGAGAAAAAAAACAACCTGTGATTAATGTCATTGTGAATATGGCGTCCAGTCAGGCTGAAGCGGATGAAGCTGGGCGTAAGTTAACTATTTTGGCCCGCCGATTTTTAAATCTTGAAATTGATTATTTGGGTTTTGTACCAAGAGATCCGTCTATGATTCGAGCTGTTAAAGAGCAGAAACCTGTAATACTTTCAGCGCCAACGAGTCCCGCGGCGGTTAGTATTCATCGATTAGCGGAAGCGATTCTTTTGGGAAAGTCTCAAAAAAATAATGGCAATTTAATAGGTTTTTTTAAAAGGGTAACTCAGATATTTGGGGGAAATGAATAATGGCGGATCCCAAAAAAGTTCAAAAGCGACGTTTTGTTCGTTTAGATATTGTTTTGCCTGTTAAATATAGACGTTATACCGGTAATCCTGTTTTTCAGGCGAATTTTAATGTGGGCAGAACCATCAATTTATCTGTGGGTGGAGTTAAGTTAAGTGTTAGTACTCCTATTCCAAGTGGAACCAAGCTCGATATGGAAATTGAAATATCGGATTCTATAAAGCCTTATGTTGTTGGTAAAGTTGTTGGGGGAGAAGAACGGGTTATCGATGGTATTTCTCGTCGAATTGAAAAAATAGGTTTTGTGGAAGTAGATAAAGACGCTCAGGATTTGATGATGAAGTATATTTTTGAAAATTTGAGAAAAGTAGTTCGCAAAGATAAATAGTAGGAGTTTGTTATGGCCAAAAACAATAAAGGCAAGTTGTTTTATGAAGTTACTCGTGAAAAGCCCATGGGAAAGAGCCAAGTTTTGCTTATGGGTAGCTCTGTTGGCGCTGTCGTTAGTTTTTTTATCGTTTCCTTTCTGGGTTCTCTGTATGGGATTGAGATGGATAATCTGGTTTTCTATTTCATTCTTTCAAGCATTGTTGGTTTTTTTGTTGGCGGATTTTTGACGTGGCTTTTTGTCCTCAATTTTTCAAAAGTGGTATCTGCTACTTCTGTCTTATCCCTGGAAGCTTCCAACGTGAAACCGGAAGCGGAGTCCCAGTCGACGTCTAATCCTGAATCGGTCATTTCTGCAGAGGAAGAAAAAGGTCAGTCTGTTGATTTTGTATTTCCTGAACTTTCGCCGGATAAGTGATGGTATAGAAAATGCCCGATTTAAATCTAGTTTGGGCAAAATTTCTAAAGGTTAAAACTGATTTAACGTCACGGGAAGAGTTGGCAAGGGGTTACTACTATCTTGTGGAAGCTGAAACTCGACGGCTTCTTGCTCGATTGCCTTTGAGGGTTTATTGGGAAAAAAAAGATGACATTGCTTCGGCTGGGGCGATTGGTCTTTTACAAGCGTTAGATCACTTTGCCACTCCAAAGGGTAAAAAAAACGATCCTGGTAGGGCTTTTGAAGCTTATGCCAGATATCGCATTCGCGGGCAAATGATCGATGAGCTTCGAAGTTTAGATTTTGCCAGACGAAATCTTCGTAAAAATGCCAGAGACATTCAAGAAGCCGAAGCGAAGCTTGTTGCTAAAAATGGTAGGATGCCGAGGGAAGAAGAAATTGCAAAAGCTCTGGGGATAGAGTTGGATGAGCTCTACGACTGGATTGCTGAGATAAACATGCTTAATTTACTCTCGTTAGACGCTGAAAAGCAGGAAGGCGACGGGGAAGGGTCGTGGGCGGACGTTTTACCTGACATTAAAGCGGAAAATGCGCTTGATAAAGTTGAAAAACAAGAGAAAATTGAGATGGTTGTAGAGTCTTTGAAGCAATTGGATTTGACCGGGCAAAAAGTTTTAAATCTTTATTATGTGGAAACCTTAACTTTTCGGGAAATCGGTAAAATATTAAAAATTAGTGAATCTCGCGTTTGTCAAATACATCATGTATCTATATTTAGGCTTCAAGAGTTAGTCGACCGAAGGGGGAAAAATGGCGGAATCGAAGGACGTGAGCGGATACACAACCATCGCTACGGAGCGTGACGGGGTTTATTTAACGGTTTTTCCACCGGCAGGTAAGGGGACGCCTGTTTCTATTGATTCGGTCAAAGCCGAACTGTCTAAGTATAAGATTACTCCTGATAGATCAGAAGTCATTGAACAGGCTGTTTTTCAAGCTAATGGAAAACCAGTTAAAATATCTAGTGTTCAAGAGCAACTCTTTGTTGAAGTTGATCCGGATGAAATGATCGCGAAAGTTACTGTTTTGCCCCCCGCTAGTGAAGCGGATCACTTTACTACGATTGATGATGTTCGAAACGCTTTGGCAAGGCGTAAGGTTGTTTTTGGGATTAATGAAAATAAGATGTCTGAGTTAGCGGCTAAGCTCGCAAAAATTGCATCAACAAAAGATGTAAGTGAATCCGTTGAGATGGAAGTAGCCTTTGGCGTTTCTGTAGTCAACGGGCAGGATGCGCAGATCACCTATTTATATAAAAAAGAATCCCCTGTGGATAATCAAGCGGTAGTACCAGAGCAAACGCAAGATGGACGTGTCGACTATCGAATGGGCCATAAAATCGATAACGTCACCAAGGGAATGCTGTTGGCGAGAAAAACGCCTCCTACTAAAGGTGTCCCAGGCAAATCGGTAACCGGTAAAGAAATGCCGCCGATGGAGGGTAAAGATGTTGAGTTAATACCGAATAAGGGTGTCATTATTTCGCCTGAAAATCCGAATGAGTATATAGCGGATTTGGAGGGACAAGTTATTGTTAAAGACAAAAAGATTTCAGTTTTAGCTTTATATGAAATTGCTGGCGATGTTAATTTTTCTACGGGCAACATTGATTTTATTGGAACCGTGATCATTAAGGGTGATGTTAAGGATGGATTCAAGGTTCATGCCGGGGAAGATATTGTGATTAGCGGCGTGGTTGAGGGGTCTGAGTTAAAAGCGGGCGGAAAAATCACCATTGTTGGCGGTGTTAGTGGTAACGATAAGGCGCGAATTATTTGCAAAGGCGACGCTAGTGTTAAGTACATTCGCAACGCTGTGGTTGAAGTGGGGGGGAATTTAAGCATTGGTCAAGCCATCATGCATTCAAAGGTGACATGCGAGGGAAAAGTGGCTGTGGCGGGCCCTAAAGGAGTTATTGTTGGAGGACAAATCATCGCTGGACAGGAAGTTAGTGCCGCTTTAATTGGATCGAATTTTGCCACCACAACTGAAATTATTGTTGGGGAAGTTATTGGTATTCGCGAAGAATTACAAAAAATTGACACTGAATTAAAGACGATTGCGGAAAACATGGATAAGACGAAAAAAGGCATGTTGTTTTTGAAAGAATTGCATACAAAATTAGGGGGGAATTTGCCTGCGGACAAAAAGGAACTTTTAACAAAACTAACCCGAGCTCAGTTTAAGATGATCTCGGATTCGAAAACACTAACCGAACGCAAAATCGAGTTTCAAAATAAAGAAAAAGAATCTCTCGCGGAAAAGAAACACTGCCGAGTTGTTTGTATGGGCGTCATTTATTCCGGTGTTAAAATAGTTATTAATAAAGTTATGCGGCAGATTTCGGACGAGTTGAAATTTTGTACTTTGACTGAAGTGGATGGGGAAATTAAAGTTGGCCCATTAAAGGGCTAGTTTTATTGGCTTGAGGTTGTCTGAATTTCACGATTTGGAAGAATTTCTAAATTTTTCTGTTGAAGGTGATAATTAATGGATGTTTTTTTAATTTTGCAAATTCTTTTCGATTCGGTTTTGCTGTTTGGGGTTTTATTTTTGTTTCACTTCTCTGTGAACCAGCAACAAAAGAAGAAGGAAGAGTTTGATATTGTCAAAAATATACAAGTTCAAGAAATGAAAGAAAACTTAGAGAAACTTTTATTGACTATGAAGCAGCTAGGGAAAGATGTGTCCGACGATATTCAAAAGAAGATCAGTGAATCCGAAGAAAAAGCCGAGGTGTTTAAAAAAAATCTAAAAAAACTGGAAGGTCAACTCAGTATGACGATGGAGCTGGCCGATGAAGTTGGCGCCGAACGTGCTCGACTGGAAAATAAGACGAGATTGATAAACTCGGCCGCGAGTAAAAAAGAAAAAATAGCTTTAAATGAAAAAAATGCTGATAAGTCTCTTTCTCGTGTTGAAAAGAGGAAAAAGGTTTTAAAACCGCAAACCGGATATTCGGTTGGGTTTTCTTCGGAAATCATTAAGCAAGTTTACAAAATGGTTGATAATGATACGGACATAAACGAGATATTAAAGGCGACAAAACTCAGTAAGGCCGAGATTCAGCTTATTTTGAACTTGAGAGAAAATCGTTTCACGGCGCCGAATTAGTTTACTGGTGTTATGTTGTTTGAAGGGTTTTTATGGAAAAAGTTTTCCTTATTTCTGGAGAAAACTTACCGAAGGGGTTTTCGGAGAGCAAAGAATATTCTAAGACGCCATTTGTGGCTGGCGAAGCAATCATTGAGAAAGTTTTGGGATCCAATCGATATTTGGTGACGCTTGCGGATGGTACGAAACTAACTGCAATAGGACCCATATCCATCAATAAAGGGACAAGGGTACAGGTTTCGGCTTTATCTACCGACGCTATCCAAAAGGAAACGGCGCCTAATTTAATACTTTCGATTAAGAATGGCGATCGATGGTCTGCGTTTATTCCGATGAAGCTTGGAAATAGGACTTCAGAGGCCAAACTCGAACTTTACGTGGAACGAAAAAAAGCCGGTTTTTTGCCGAAGAAAGACGTGATCGTTTATTTGGTATTTTCTGTTAAGACCGAGACATATGGGCAAATTCAGTGGGTTGTTTATTTAAAAGGAAACCAAGTTTTAATTCAGGTTTATGCCGAAAAGGATGGTATGGGTAAAAAAGATATAGCCCTAATGATTAAAGATTTTGAGGGTTCACTAAAGAAAAAAGGTTTTTCTTTGATGGCACCTACTGTAATCTTAAAAAAACCGTTTAAGGTGCCAACTGGATTTCAGTTGAATGTTCGAGGGTAAGTGACTTGAGCCCTTTTAAGCCGCGGCGAAAACTAACTAGGAAAACGGCGGTTGCGATCAATTATGATAAGGCTACTATGGCTGCGCCGAAGCTGGTGGCCAAGGGGAGTGGTGTTATCGCTGATCGTCTTATTGAGATGGCGCGGGAAAATGGCATTCCAATAGTCGAAGACAAAGTTTTGGTTGAAACATTGGATCAGTTGAGCGTAAATCAACAAATACCATCTGAATTATATCAGGTGGTAGCGGCGATACTGGTTTCAGTTTATCGGGCGGATGAGAAGCTTAAAAAGTAATTCGAGTTAAGAGGTTTTAAAAAATCAATGAAATTAAGAATTTTGAGAAATCAATTTTTCAATTGTGCAATCAAAACCGCTGAATTTTTTGTTTTATTTATTTTACTAGCGATGCCCTCTTTGGGATTAGCTCAAAACCAAAACTTAATTTTTGGCCAACCGAATACTTATGGTATTGGGCCTCGAGCAATAGGTATGGGCGGCGCTTTTACCGCGATCGCCGATGATGCTTCGGCCGCTTACTGGAATCCGGCGGGATTATCTCAAATTTCTTCGTATGAAATTTCTGTTTCGAGCGCACCAGTTTATTTCCAACAAGATGTCAATCCGAACGCGAATGGTACGGGTTTTACAAATGGTTTTGGTTCGCCTTGGTATGAATCTCTTCAACTTATTATTCCAATCGCAAAAGACAATACATTGGGGATATCATTTTTCAGGCCTTTTCATCCACAAAGCAATTATTTTGCCGGCAACTCAGTGCTAAGTTCTACTCAAGAGGCGGATGGGAGCTATCTTTTAAATCCGACGTTTCAGGAAAGTGAAATCGTTCTTTCGTATGCCGCGCGTTTCGCGGGCGTGAATAACTTTTCGGTTGGTATTAACGTAAAGCGGGTTACGAATGATCCTTATTACATTGAGTATTTTCCGCAAGATGACGCGAGCATTAATCAATCGCTATCCGGTTCAATAGGTGTAGTTGGCTATGGGATCGATTTAGGTCTTTTGTACAGGATACCTATTACTAAATATTCAGAAGAATTAAGAGTTGGTTTGTCCCTGCAAAATTTGGTGAGTCAGGTTCAATATACGACAGGTTTGTCAGTTAGTCCGACAACAAGCGGGGAACCAGTTAATTTCAACATTGGTCCGGGGTTTGAAACGCCAATTCCACCTCAGATTACTTTAGGGTTGGCTTACAAAAATGACTATTTATTCAAAATCAGAAATATAACTGATTTAGACTTTGATCAGATTTCAGACCCGCGGTTCGATAGCTCGAATAACAAAGTTATCCGTTTTGGTACGGAGTTTTGGTTCTTCAATGATGTGGTGGGTTTACGGGCAGGCTACTCAAGTCCTTTATATAATCCGGGAACGGTTTCATTAGGATTGAGCCTCAGACCGTTAAATGGAGATTTTCAAGCGGATGTGGCCTTTCTTCAACTCGTGAGCCCATCGGCAAGTCAAGGAGCGGGGACAGATATCGCGACTCTTAGCAGTGGTGGTATAGACTTTGAAAATTTCTACATGGGTCTTACTTACCGTTTTGGCGGCGGAGAGGAATTGCCTCCTCCCAAAGTATCGGCTTTTGTTCGCCCAGCGGCTTTCACCCCATCTCAAGGCGAAAAGACGACTTTTTATCTTGATACTACGGAAGATGTTACGGTTAATCACTGGACCGTTTTGATCTATGATCAAAACAATAAATTGGTAAGAGGCTTAAGGGGTATAGGCACACCTCCATCAAGGATTGTTTGGAGTGGAGAAAGTGATCTGTACGAGCCATTGCCGCCGGGAGTTTATACCTGGGCTTTCCAGGTTCAAGATCAGTTGGGGCACATTGGATCCACACTTGTTCAAACAGTTGAGATATTGGGGGTTGAGGGAGCTAGAGACCCAGCAAAGTTGTTGGCAATGAGGCAACAACAATCTGTTCTTTTGGCTCAAGAACGCCAGCAGTTGACCGCTTTAGCTCAACAGAACCTAAATAAATTATTGGGTGTTGAAGAACCAAAGACTGCGACAACAACACCCGTGGCTGCGACGGGGCCTATAGAAGCTGCTGGAAATACAATGGTTCCGGACGCTGGATCGGTTCCGATTATGAGCTTTAATAATTTGGGTCCGGATCAGGTTTTAAGCGCGCATTTTGACAAAAATGCTGCTGGTGACCCAACAGTTATAGTCAGCTATCGATCGAATTTGTCATATGTGCCTTATTTATATAACGAGGCGGCGGAAGTGATAAAAACGACCGTTAACTCAGTCGGAACTGGTATGAAAGAAATAAATACTCGTGTATATTATGGCAAAAATGAGCTAGCCTTAGTAACGCCCAGCTCCGTGGCAGCTAATTACGCTTTGGGCAGAATAGACGAAAAGGCTTTGTTACAAATGTCTGACGTTCGTGTAAATGGAACAAAGGTGGGGCCGAATGGCTACTAGACTTCAAATATTAACTCTTATAGTTTTTTTTGCGCTGTGTTCTAGCGCACAAGCTGCTTTTGATAAGGGTGGTATTTCTGGAGTTGGTGCTCGCCCAATAGGGATGGGCGGCGCTTTTACTTCAATAGCGGACTCGGGAGACGCGGTTTATAACAATCCGGCCGGGTTGATTCAAGTTTTGCGTCCTGAAATTTCAGGAATGGGAGCTGTTTTATTAAATGGTCAAGAAGATCAGTTTGAGGGTACTTACGTACAACCTTTCGGTGATCAGATGGCCTGGGCGCTTAGTACTAACCAACTTTTGTACAGCGATGGGTCTGAAAATGACCGCCAATACATTTTGTCCTTTGCTACTCCTTTAGCGGTTGATAAATCGATTTCATTTGGTATAAACGCTAAACTTTTAGAGGTGGATTCGCCGACCGTACCCAGTTTTCAAGCCAGTGGGTTTGGTTTGGATATGGGTTTTTTATGGCATATTCCTATTTTGAATTACCGTTATGGAAAACAAATTAATATCGGTTTATTCGCTCAAGATTTAGATACAACCATCAACTGGCAAGCCGGTAACCCGCAATTGATTCCCTTAGATGTTCGCGGTGGTATTAGCTATGAGTTTACGGATGACTTGATAGCGGCTTGTGAGTTTGAAAATTTCTCTGACCCCAATTTATCGGGTATCGATAATATGCTTCTTCACGCCGGTATCGAGTCGTGGTTTTTTGAGGATCATGTGGGTTTACGAACGGGATATACCGATTTAGAAACTCTGCCTGGAACATTTACTGGGGGAATTAGTTACCGTTCTAACACATGGGGTATTGATTACGCTTATATTGGCCACCCCCAGTATCTAGGTTCTTCCCATCGTATTTCAGCCAATTGGCGCTTTGGCGATTCATTTTTAGGAAAAGTGAAAAGTTTTATTCCTGAAGATGTGGCCGCTTATGTGGACGGTGATTTGATTACTCTGAAATGGAGCAGCTCGCCATCGTTGTCTTTGGCTGGTTATAACGTTTATTTCAGCAAAACGACGGGAACGGGCTATGTAAAAATCAACTCAAGACCCATTCGCGCGAATTATTTTCAAATGCGCGGCTTAGAAAAAAACACACATTATTATTTTGTGCTTACCTCTATCACCAATACAATTCCGCCGGTTGAAAGCCAGTATTCAAAAGAAGTGGTTGCGGGAACCACCGCCGCTCCGGGAGCTCCGGTCGTTGTTCAAAGCGATGTTCAAAATGAAGGTGTGATCGATATTGCCCGCCAAGAACAAATGGTCAGCTTTGGCGATCCGGCGAAAAAAGCGTTGAAAGGTTACAACATTTACTTCTCTGAAGTTTCGGGCGGCCGTTTTGACAAAGTAAACGCTCAGCCGATTGAAAATGTTCCGACTTATTTGGTTAGAAAACTAAAGGTAGGCCAAAAATATTTCTTCCGTTTTACGTCAGTCGGTTTGGATAATTCTGAAAGCGCCCCGTCGCGAGAAGTTGCGTTTGTTGCTTTGCCTTATAGCGCGGTGGTTCAACAAGGATTGGCGGTTCAACAGCCTGCCGCGTCGACAGCGCCACAGCAGGGTGCCGCACAACCAGCGGCTTCAGATCTACCGGCTTTACCGGCTAAGTAAGGAGTTATCGATGCCTAGTGGTCTTTATATCGCGGCTTCAGGAATGAACGCCACATTATCGCAACAGGATGTGATTGCCAATAATTTGGCCAACGTGAGCACGGTTGGATTTAAACAAAACCGTGCGGTTGATTTGGCTTTTCCGACTTATCTCATTTCGCGTTTAAACGACCAACAAGTCAAAACAATGGACGGGACGGCCGATCTGAGAACTAACATTGGGTTGATGGGCGGCGGAGTGGCGACTCAAAATGTCACGACTGATTATGCTCAAGGGGCACATATGGAAACCCAAAATCCTTTAGATTTGGCCATCAATGGTTCCAATTTTTTTACGGTTATGACACCTAATGGAAAGACCCTTTTAACCCGTGATGGTGGATTCAATCTTGATAACAATGGAAGATTGGTTACTAAAGACGGCCTTCCGGTGATGGGTCATAATGGTGAAATCTACATCGATGGTTCTCAAGTCGCGATCGATCAAGAGGGTAATATCACGGTTGATAGTAAGCCTTTAGATCAATTGTTAATTGTGAAGGCGCAAGACCAGACACAGTTAACTAAGGTAGGCCATTCGTTATTTGCGGCCTCGCCCCAGGCAAAAATCGATAAAGCGCCTGATGATATTCAGGTTCAACAGGGCTTTTTAGAGCAGTCTAACGTGAATTCGATGTCTGAAATGGTTAATATGATCGACAACTATCGATCTTATGAGTTGAATTCTAGGATTATTTCAACTTATGATCATGTCATGAGTGAGGCATCTTCTGAGATTGGGACGTTAAAGGTTTAGTCGTTTTGGCTTTTAGGCGGCCGGACTGCGTTGCGGGGGCCGTTGTTCATCGCTGACCGACAGAGGCGATGGGTAACTTGCGGAGCTTTTGACCGCATAAAATGAGGAGGCTTTTATGATGCAGTCGTTGTACACAGCGGCCACTGGTATGTCAGCTCAACAGTTGAATATCGATACCATAGCCAACAATCTCGCGAACGTGAGTACCACGGGGTTTAAATCACAGCGAGTCGATTTTCAAGACTTGATGTATGTGAATTTGAAACCAGCCGGTACGCCAACTTCACCCGAAACGAATACGCCAATGGGTATTCAAATTGGTGAGGGTGTTAATCCAGCTTCCACTCAAAGAATATTTACCGAAGGCGCCGTTACTAATACCAATAACCCTCTTGATATTTTAATCACTGGTCCCGAAAGCTTTTTTCAGGTAACACTACCTAACGGACAAATAGCTTATTCACGGGACGGTTCTTTTACGCAGGATGGGAACGGTAACATTGTGACAGCCAACGGCTATTTTATCGATCCGCCGGTTCAAATTCCGACTGACACTTCGGCAATCGCCATTACGGCTACGGGTCAAATTATGGCCAATATCGCCGGAAGCACTACACAAACTCAAATTGGGCAAATTGAATTAGCTCGCTTCGTGAACCCCGCAGGCTTAAGCGCGATTGGTAATAATCTATATCAACAAACCGCGGCTTCAGGAGATCCCATTATTGGCACTCCCTCTTCTACGGGATATTCAAGTGTTCAACAGGGTTCCTTAGAAGCGTCCAATGTGGATACGGTTACCCAAATGGTCAATTTAATTGTCGCGCAACGTGGTTACGAATTGAATTCAAAGGTGGTATCGACCGCGGATACCATGCTGCAAGATATTGATAACATGAAGCAATTCCCCTAATAGTTAGAGCGGCATGAAAATTTTCATTAAACTGGTTTCAATTTGTTTTTTGGGTTTGATGATCTATGGTCATGCCGTAGCAGGTCCTTTAATTATCCGTCTTTCTGAAAATGCCACGGTCGTTGGACCTAACATCAGTATTGGTGAAATCTCTGATTTAATTGGGACGGGCAACGGCAATTTAGAGAGAGTCCGCCGTTTAGTAGTCGGAAAAGCCGCTCCGGCTGGAGATACGGCTAGGATCACGCAGCAATACATTAAAATTTGTCTGCGCCGTGAAGGATTTTCTCTTTTGGATTTTGATTTTGAAGGATCGGATTCTTCAAAGGTTCTCACGCAAAGCCAAGATTTTTACTCTTCAAAGCTTTTGCCGGAAATCAAAAAATTTGTTTTAAAACAAATAAAAGAAGAGCCGGCCAATGTGGATATCAAATTAGCCGGGCAAGACAAAAAGATCACAATGCCCTCGGGGGAAATAAAAACCAATTTTAGGCCTACCTTCTCGGGTAAATACGAGGGCCAGGTGCTTTTAACGGCTGAATTGGAAGTTAATGACCGCTTAGAGCGGGTTCTGCCCCTACGCGTAAATATAGAGGTTTTTCATCCGGTAGTGGTGACAACCAAAAGGGTTGAAAAAGGCGACAAATTAACCCCGGAAAACGTCGCTTTACTGCGTACGCCGACATCAAAAATTTTACCTGGAAGCCTAAGTCAGCTAAACTATGCCACTGGGCGTACCGCTTCTGTGCCTCTGGTTCCTGGGACGGTTTTGAGGATCTCGGATATTTTTGATCCGCCAGCGATTGTGCACGGTAGTATTGTTCAAGCCATTGTTCGCCGCGGAAATGTTGAATTGATGGTGGAAGCCAGGGCGATTGAGGATGGCAAGGCTGGCGAGAATATAAGAGTTGAAAATACATCCTCTCATAAAGTCTTGAGAGGAAAAGTGTTGGATGAAAAAACGGTTTTGATCGAACAAAACTAACCGTAACGTTGAAGAGGATAAAGGCATGAAAATATTTTTTATCTTTATTTTTGTTTTTACGAGTTCTTTAATGCCCGCGCGCTGGGTGTTAGCTGATTCTCTTTATCCGGTTGAAGGGGCCAGCTCTATCTATACCGAAAAACGCGCAAGACGTATCGGCGATGTGATTACGGTTTTAATTCAAGAAAATACAAACGCGACCGCGGTGGCTGGCAGTCAATATCAAAAGACGGGCAGTATAGCTGCCGGCGGGGGAACAGCGGTTGGTTCTCTCGGACAAAATGTTTTGAATTCAACCAACAATATTGGTTTAGGACTCAGCTCGTCTCATCAAGGCTCTGGTATATCCAACGGCAGTACGACTATTACGAGTGAAATGACTGTTAAAATTACGACTGTTTTACCTAGCGGTAATTACATGATTGAGGGAACACATTACATTGTGGTGAATGAAGACAAACAGACAGTTGATATAACGGGTGAAATTCGCCCCGATGATATCAGCAGTGAGAATACTATTTCCTCTTTGCGTATTGCCAACGCAAAGATCAAGTTGACGGGTTCGGGACCCGCGTCTGAAACGGCTAACCCGGGGCTTTTAACAAGGGTTTTGAGCTGGATAGGTTTGTTTTAAATAACGGCCGGGAGTTTGCTGAATGAAAAATAAAAATATTTTTGGTTTTGTTTTTTTAATAACGATTTTAACTATCGCTTCGGCGCAAGGCGCCCAGGTAAGGCTTAAGAGTATCGCTAAAGTGAAGGGCATTCGCGAAAACCAGTTGATCGGTTATGGTTTGGTTTCGGGTTTGCAAAGATCAGGTGATACACAACGAGTGTTATCCACTTTGCAAAGTATCACCAACATGTTGATGCAATTCGGTGTAAAGATTACTCCGGATCAAATCCGTACCCAGAATGTGGCCGCCGTGATGGTGACGGCGAAATTGCCACCGCTTTTGAAATCAGGGGACAAGATTGACGTTACGGTTTCTTCCATCGGCGATGCCCGAAGCTTACAGGGCGGGCTTCTTTTGATGACTCCTTTGCAGGGGCCCGATGGGCAGGTTTACGCTGTGGCTCAAGGCGCTTTGGCGGTAGGCGGTTATTCAGAAGGCGGGGATGAAATACCTTTAATTCAGATTAATAACACGACTACGGCTCGAGTTCCCAATGGAGCGCTTGTCGAAAGAGAAGTTCCTTCCACCTATGTTGACAATGACACTATTTCTATCTTGTTGGAGCATCCTGATTTTGGACAAGCGTCTATTGTGATGCAGGCTTTGAACCAGCAGTTTGGCGAACAGGTCGCCAAGGCGGTCGATGGCGGTCAAATTGATTTAAAAATTCCGAATAACTACCGGGATAACGTGGTGGATTTTGTCGCAGCGGTTGAGGATACAAGGGTGATGACGGACTCTCCCTCTAATCGCGTGGTGGTGAATGAGCGGACTGGAACGGTTGTCTTGGGTCAGGATGTCCGTATTGACGCGGTCGCCATCGCGCACGGTAATCTGAGATTGGTGGTTAAAAGCACCACTCAAATTACTAAAGACGCGGTTTTCGGCCATGATCAATTGACGCATTCCACTACGATTGAAACTTCTGACGAAGGCAAAAAAGGTAATCTTGTTCTTCTTCCCGAAGGCGCTTCTTTGATGGATTTGGTAGACGCGGTCAACGCGGTAGGTGGAACACCCAGGGATTTAATTTCCATTCTTCAGGCGGTTAAAGAAGAAGGTGCTTTGCACGCAGAGTTAGAAATTATTTAACAGGGTGTTGAAAAAGTGTTTTTCAGCACCCTGTCGACAGCCATGGGATAAAACGAGCCACTAAAAATATGGTTTTTTCTTTCGTGGCGCATTAGTGAATATGAAAAAGTCCGTTTTTTGGACTTTTTCAACATCCTGTTAATTCGAGGTTTTGCTTTAATGACTAATCCGATTTCTCAAATTTCTTCTTCTGTCATGCCATCGATGACTTCGGTGGATATTTCTACCTCGCCTAATATTCAACAGGCGTTGGAGCTTCAACCTCAAGTAGCCGCGCAAGCCTTGAGCCAGGCCAAAGGGGGTACCCCCACTTCTTCAGGCATGTCCTTGAACTCCGCCAAGGTTTTAAACGGCCTTGACGGAACCAAAAACCATACTGACGCTGAACTTAGAAAAGTCTCCCAGAATTTCGAGTCTATTTTTATTCAAATGATGTTTAAAGAAATGCGCAACTCGGTTGAAAAATCCAATTTGTTCGGCAATACCCAGGCGACCCAGTTTTTTGAGGGTATGAGAGACGAAGAAATGTCAAAACAACTGTCAGCCTCCGGTGGCATTGGTATCGGAAGTATGGTTTATCAACAGCTCAAACACGCGACAGAATCCCATCTCAAAACCTTCTCATGAGTCTAGGATATTGTTCCCGTTGCGGAGGTCTTTTTGCCATTGCGTTGAGTGGAGAAGATGTTTGTCCTTCCTGTCTTAAACAGTCCGAAGAAAGCTACCGCAAAATTTTCAATTATTTTGTCAGCAAGCCCGCCGCGACCGCGGAAGAAATCGCGAATGACACTGGTATCGACGTCAAAGAGATCTACCGGTTTGTCCGGGAAAAACGACTTCAATTGGTTAAGACGGATACGGGTAAAAATTGCGAAAAGTGCGGGCGAGCTATCTTTGGGGGTAAGTTAAGCGGGAATTTGTGTGAAAAATGCCGGCTTCTCGGCGCGTCAGAATCCCGTAAAGGGTCGTCTGGATCTGGAACGCAAAACAAACCTAAATCGGTGTCTGCCCAGAAACCTTTAAAAGACGGCAAAAAGCCTAAAAAACATTAAAATTCTATAATTTGACCTTATTTCAGGGGTTTTAGCTGATTTTTTCAATCCGCTCTTTCTTTTATTAAAAACCTTTCCAAAAAAGTTATTCAACGAGTGACCCTAAAACTTCTGGAAACCCCTTAAAAGCGTCGTTTTTTACTGAAACGCCACAAACTGGCCCTGTTTTAAGGGATTTATCCGGATTTCCTCTCTTATGGCCCCCACACAGGCAAAAACCCCTCAAGTTATTCAATTACTGACCGTTAGGAATACCAACAAACCAAAGGAGTCGAGTATGCGTATCAATGATTTTCAAAATATTCCATCAGTGCTTCAGTCTTACGGGGCCAGTAGCGCTGGAAAAACAGAACAATCCAATAAGCCGAACAGTCCAGCTTCATCGGTTTCTTTAAGTTCTTTCGCTGAAGTTTTTCAATCGCTTCAACGCGACTCTCTTCAGGTGAGCCAAGCGAATGTGGCTCGTGTCGAGCATTTGGCTCAGCAGGAAGAAGCGGGGAAGTTGACCGTGAACGTGAACAAATTGGCATCAAGCCTGGTTGAGTCGAACGTCATCGATACCAAAGGATAAGTCAGTGAACGAACTTTTCTTTTCTTTAATCGAGAGTATGAAAGAAGAAGCGGCCTGTTATCGCCGTCTGGCTCTATTGGCTCGCGATCAGAAAGAATTGCTCATTGCTGGAAACCTCAAAGTGATGCCAGCGCATACCCGCTTACAAGAAAAACAGTTGTTCGCTTTGCCGCCGATTGTGGGACGCAGAGAAGAAATTCTCGCCAAGTTGGCCAAGTTGTTTCGAGTGAAAAAAATAGATTTAAAAGGCGCGGTTAAGAATGCCCCGGCTGAAGTGGCGGAAGATTTAAAAAAGACCCTGGTCGATCTGACTCGAGCTGCGAAAGAATTGTCGGTGGTTCATGATTTATCCAAAAAGCTTTTGAACAACGCTGTTAAGTTTACGAAATACACGTTGAAAGTCGTCCGCGAGGGCGGCAAGAAGAAATCTTTTTCGGTGGTGGCTGGAATGGTAGAGAAGAGATCTTCCGGTTTCAACTACGTCGTATAAGGAGGGGTTATGATTAACAGCTTTCAACCGATTAATACCATTACCAGCGGATTGATTCTTCAACAGCTGGAAGAAGACATTGACGCCAGTAACCTAGCCCAGCCCTCTATCGATTCTCAGGGCTACTTGATGAACAGTTTGGAACAAGTCAATCCGGAAACGAATCCTTCGATTAGTTTTAATGGACTAAACGGGCCGGTCTACATTGGAACGGGCGTTACAGCGGAATCTGTCACCAGTCTTCGCAGCTCATTCCTCGATAACCAGATTCAACAAGAGAGTTCAGTGTTGGGTTATAACTCGGTTTTTTACGCCCTGGATGGCACGACCACCACAACCACCACAACCACCCCGATCACCACGGGCATCATGGACCAAATCAATTCCATCTTAAACGCTTCGCCTACAACCACGTTGGGTTCGGCTTTGAACAACTTGACAGCTAGCTGGACTGCTTTATCAACGACCCCGACGGTACCTACAGCGGCTTATGTCACCGCGCAAAATAATGTTGTTATCGCTGGTCAAGCTTTTGCCACGACGGCGAATAGCCAATATACCCAATTGCAGGATTTGCAAACGACCGTGACAGGCCAAATGGGCCAAACAGTCATTCAAATCAATCAAATCTTGCAGCAATTAGCGAACATCAATAAACAACTTTTGAATTCGCCTGGTTCTAACCAAAACAGTCTTCTGGACGCCCGGGATTATGCTTTAGATAAGTTGTCCCAATTAACTAATTTTCAAGCCACGTTTAACGCGAATGGTACGGCGAATGTTTGGGTGGGCGATTATTCTCTGGTGGACGCTTCCGGGGCCGCCATCTTAAATGTGAACGCGACCAACTATAACAACACCACGCAATCCGATATCGCTATTCAATCTTCGCAAGGCTCGATCACTGTCGCGAATGCCAGTTCGGTATTCACTGGAGGTACTTTGGGCGGCGAATTGCAGGCTAGAGATGTGGTGATTCAAAATTATATGAATCAGCTCAATCAGATAACCAACTCGGTTATCACGATGACTAATAACTTTTATCAAGCTGGTTATGTGGCTAACACTGCCGCGCCAAACACGACCGCATTTTTTACAGGCACTAATGCCGCGACGATTGCGGTGACCGGGGCGCTGGTAAGCGATTCTGTATCGTCCGCCGTACCTTATTTAGCGACCGAGGTTGATCCTAACAGTGCTACGGGTCAATTAGCTGGCTTTTTGGGGAATACACAAAACTTGTTAGCGGGTAATTATCTTGCGAGCGCGAAACCGGTTTCGGGTGTCGCAGTCAATCCTACGGTACCTATTTCAAACTCGAATGCGACCGGGGGTATAGGTGCTGCGGCCACGGGCGGATCTTTTACCATTAATGGAACAACGATTACTTATACGGCCGCTAATAGCATTGATGATATTTTGACTGACCTTAATGGAATTTCTGGTGTAAACGCTGTATTCAATGCAAATACTAACCTATTTGAGATCTATTCGAATACTCCGCTGACTTATGTGGGAACTGGGGGCGATAAGTTTAAATGGGCAAATCTGGAAAGTATTTTAGTGAGTACTATGCCGATGAACGACCCAACGGCTGAAAACCAAGCGCAAGTTGAGTATGGAGCTGAATCTTTAAATGCGAATTACCAAACTCCGCCTAATGGGCCCAATTCTTTGGCGTTTTTGGTGACGCCTAGTATAACCGGTGTTATTACCGTCAATGGTGTGCAAGTGCCATGGAATAACACGCAATCGTTGAATACTATCTTTTCTTCCACGGCGCCATTCATTCCTCCGGCTACGGCTACGGTTAGACCCGACTGGATACCGGGCGCCCAGAAAATTGAGTTGCTTAATCAAGTCGGCACAAGCGCGACACCCGTTCAAATTGTTGATCAATCGGGAAACCTTACCGCGGTTCTTTGGTTACAAGACAGCAGTACTCCCATTGGTGATCTGTCCACGAATATGTTGACTCAATTGTCGACGCAAACGTCTACTTTTCAAACCGCATATACCAGTGCTTCGGCCTCGGTGGCTCAATTGAATATCGAGCAAGATAATTTGGCGGGAGCTACAGGTACTTTCACTGCCAATGGCGTTACCAACACAGTTGGAGTTGGGGTTCAGGCTATTGAACAACAAGCTTATCAGTCGATGATTACTTACAACGCGATGCTGGAAGTGATGGAGATCATCGACCAAACATTGGACGCGCTCGTGGGTGTTACCAGCTCAACGACGACTAACGGCATTTTTCAGCAGCAGAATAACGGTTAAGGGAATTTAAGTGAAAAGCATTAGCGACATCCTTAATTCAATGGTTCAACCGACCGAACAGAAGCCTCTGTCCGGCGGCAACCAGTCGGCGTCGAATCAGGGATCCAATTCTTCAGTTGGTTCTTTTGGCGATGTTTTGAATCGCTTAGCCGCTCAAAATCAGGCCGCGGCTAACGCGGCAACTAATACGGCCAGTAATAATACGACTACCAATTCAAACACTCCCAGTTCCGCCGGTTTTTCAGATACTCAAATATCCGTGACCGAAGTTCAGGTGAATGAAACAGTTCAAACAGGTAATTTAAATCAAACCACTTTGACAAATATGGAAAATGCCGTGGCTTCTTTGGCTATGGCGCTGGCAAAACTGGTTAATCTCGCTTCTCAGGCTCAAAATTTAAATCAAACTCTGGCTCAAAATTTGATTGTGTCGGCCAGTGGGGGAACGATCAGCGCTTCTCAGGCCCAGCAATTGGTCGCCCAAATCGCCAATCTTAAAAATCAAAATAGCGGTCAGAACACTTTGAATTTAACGTCCGAACAACAGGGTGCCTTTTTGCTGCAAATGATGCAGTCGATGGTTCAAAATCAACAAATCACCTTACAACCGTCCAACAATCAAAACGCCTTGTCGAATGGATCGCAAGGTTCCAATCTTTTGCAATTTAACTTCGCAGGTAATCAAAACGGGCAAACCGGAGGCGCCCAGGTAGAAAGTCTTTCGATTGATATTCAAACTTTAAATTTACAAGTCTCTTCTAATCAGCAGACTCAAGGTTTGGTGTCTAACGCCACGCCGTCAGCCAATTTAACCGATGCGACTACTCAAAAATTAACCCAGCTGCTTCAACAGTTAAACGTCACTCCGTCCAGTACGCCGGTTAATATTCATGTTCAGTCGTCGGTGGCGGCCACTAATTCACCTGAGCTAGCGCAGAACTTTCAAAATCTGGTTCAGATTTTGACCCAGGCGGGCGCGGGTCAAGCGGTTTTGAGTACCTTCTTAACCCAGGGCAAAAATAACGCGGCTAATAACAACTCACAACAGGTTTTAACTCCATTACCGCAAACTGAAAATACCTTCGCGTTTCAGTCAGTCTCTGTAACGGCTGTCAGCGAGACGGAATCAGCTAACTCGGCTTTGATTTCCAATAACAATCAAAACAATACTGCTGCTGGTCAAGCGCAGTTATTGAATGACACTTTGGGCAATCAAAACATCCAATTGACGACTCAGACTCCATCCCCTTCCCCTGATTCGGGGATTTCGTCTCCTTTGGCGACTCAACAAAACACGGGGACTTCGTCTGCAGTGATCAATGCGGGTCAAAGCGCGTCGGTTCCGACTACTAACAATCAGCCGACCACGCCGATAGTGACGAACGTGGCTCAAACCGCTCTGGTTCCGCCGACCAATAATCAGTCACTGCCGACTACGTCCGCGGTGGCCAACGCAGGTCAAAGCACGTCGGTTCCGACGACTAATAATCAGCCGACCACGCCGATAGTGACGAACGTGATTCAAACTGCTCTGGTTCAGCCAACCAACAATCAGTCACAGTCCACTACGCCCGTAGCGGCCAACGTGGGTCAAATCGCGCCGGGTTCGACGACTAATAATCAGCCGACTACGCCAATAGTGTCGAACGTGGCTCAAATCGCTCCGGTTCAGCCGACCAACAACCAGTCGGCAGTGGCCAACGTAGGTCAAACCGCGCCGGTTCCGACTACTAACAATCAGCCGACCACGCCGATAGTAACGAATGTGGCTCAAAATGTTTCGGTTCAACCCACTACCAATCAACCGACAACGCCGGTGGTCAATATCCAGCCCGCTCAAACGTTCGCGACTATTACGGCGGAGCAGAACAACCAAAATCAATCTGGCGCGAACCCCAACAGCCAAACCACATTGTCTCAACCGGAAGATGTTTTCTCGAATGGGCATTTAGAAGCGCTCAACGGGATTGTGGCCCGTTTTAATAGCGCGGTTGTTTCGGGACAAACAGGTACGACCAACGCGATTAATAACAACAATAACATTAACCAGTTTCCGACAGAAACTCAGGCCCAGGCTCAAACCGCTTTAGTTCAGGCGACTACGCCGGCTCCGGCGGCCGCGCCAATCCAAACGGCTGTGCTTGTAACGCCGACTGTTGCCGTTAATGATGCCGCGAACATCGTGTTGAATAATCAAAACACCCAGCAAGCCAGCAACTTAACGAGCAACAATATTCAAAGCCAATTGGTTGAACCCACTTCGCCTACAACGCAGCAAGTGACGAATACCATCAACGCTTTGTCGCAAAATTCTTTCGCTCAAGCCGCGGCGAATAACACATTGAATAACGCGACTAACCCAACTGTAAGTACGGGCATCGCTTCAAATACGAACAATAGCGCCGCGAACACAGTTAATCAGCCGACGCCGGTTACTTCGGTTCAGCAAGTGGTGACGGCTGACCAGGCAACACTATCGGTGCCCACGTCTTCTGGCAATAATACGGCCGTTACGGCGCCCGTGGTTACTCAACCGGTGACCAATCCAGCGTCTTTGACCGCGCAAAATTTGTTGGCCGCGTCGGTCGCGGGCGAGACGGCGAAAGCCGCGGTTCCAGCTCAAGTTCAATCCAATGCTAACAACAATAACGCTCCTCAAGTAGCCGCTGTTTCGCCGGTTACGGCTGTTCAACCAGTTTCAGCACAAGGGGTAACTCAAGCTTCTAACACTTCTGAAACCTCAACTAACTTAAACATGGCGGGAAATTCAGCCAAGGAAACTTTATCTGATACGGCTAATTTACAAAACTTAACCGCTACGGTGAACGCGAGCGCGGCGCCGACAGTCAATGGAGCCGCTAATTCTTTCCAATCCACCGTTAACACAGTGATGAATAATAATCCGAATGGCAGTATCGACAGCGCCCAAATCATGAATCAAATTACTCAGCAGGTCGCTTCCCAAACCGCTGACGCTAAGATGGTTTCCCGTCTGAACTTCCAATTGGTGCCTGAAAGCCTGGGCAGGGTGAATGTTCAAGTATCCTTGGTCGATCAATCGATTTCAGCCCGGATTACGGTGACTAATCCCGATGTTCGTGAAGTCTTGCAGCAGCACATGGTTGATCTCAAAGCGGCTTTAAGCCAAGCCGGACTTCAAATTGATCAAATGCAGGTTAATGTTCAGGGTGGGGGAGCCAATCTTTTGGCCCAGTACTACCAATATCAGCAAGAGGGCAGTGCTTACCGCGAATCGGCCTGGGCCTCTCAAAACTCTTCAGAACAGCCTCAAACCGCTGATAATCCCGGTGGCTTTATTCCTACCGGTTCCAATACCCTGTTAAATCTGCTGGTTTAAACCTTTCGTTCAGTTTGCATTAACCTATAAACTCCTTAAAACTCGACGTGCTCCGTGAATGATTTAAAGATTTTCACGGAAACAACGGAGTTACCGGGAGTTAAATAATCCTCTAAAATCCCAAGGTTTTACCCGTTTTTATCAGCCTATAAACTCTTTAAAACTCGGTGTACTCCGTGAAAGATTTAAGGCTTTTCACGGAAACAACGGAGTTACCGGGAGTTAAATAATCCTCTAAAATCCCAAGGTTTTACCCGTTTTTATCAGCCTATAAACTCCTTAAAACTCGGTGTACTCCGTGAAAGATTTAAGGCTTTTCACGGAAACAACGGAGTTACCGGGAGTTAAATAATCCTCTAAAATCCAAAGGTTTTACCCGTTTTTATCAGCCTATAAACTCTTTAAAACTCGGTGTACTCCGTGAAAGATTTAAGGCTTTTCACGGAAACAACGGAGTTACCTGGAGTTAAGTAATTCCCTAAAACCATGGGGTTTTATCAACGTTTATCGGTCTTGATCAGCGGAAAAAGCCTTTAATTTTGGCTATTTTTGGCCGTTTTTTAGGCAAAAATCCCGCATAAAACTTAAACCGCCTGTCAAAAGTGAATTCAGCTAAAATTAGCTAAAGTTTTTTCAAATACTGTCGTTAGTAAATTTAGAAGGTATAGAAAGAGTGGTGATTTTAATGGCGCTAAACGGAGTGGGTGCTACAAATTCACAAATTGGTTCGGCTTTGGGAGCGGTAACTGGTTCCTCCAGCAGTCAGTTGGTTTCGGAACAAGCTTTTTTACAGTTGCTAATCACCCAGTTGCAAAACCAAGATCCTCTAAGTCCGGCGGATCCGACACAGTTCGTTTCTCAATTGGCTTCATTCTCTTCTTTGGAACAGATGACTCAATTGAACGCGAACGTGACGCAGCAGTTGGACAATTCAGTGACAGGTTTAATCGGTCAAACGGTTACGGTAACTGATCCGGCTTCGCAGTCAGGTTTGCTGACGGGTACGGTCACTGGAATTGTTTATTATTCCAATGGTCCGGCTATCCAGATTAACGGTAATAACTACGCCTTGAGTGATATTCAAAACGTTGGAAACATTACTACGACTGGTAGTTAACGTTTTGAAATCCAGCGCCCGATAACAAATTGGGTGTTTGAAAGGTGGTGAAGACGAGGTGATACAGCAAGTTGGCTTTAATGATGGGTCTTACAAGCCGGTAGACGCGGTTCAGAATCAAGGGCAGTTGCAGTCGATTCAACAGCAGGCGAGTAAGGCAGCGGAAGCGGTACCTTTTGAAACGGTGTTTCAAAACGCGGTAGATAAAACGCAGTCGTTAAAGTTTTCGGCTCACGCGCAGGAAAGGTTGAGTTTAAGAAATATCAATCTTTCAGCAGACGACCTAAACCGCATGAATCAAGCGGTGAATAAGGCGGCCTCGAAAGGGGCAAAGCAGTCTCTGCTGGTGATGGATAAGCAGGCTTTCATTGTGAGTGTGCCAAACAGAACAGTGATCACCGCTTTAGATGAAGGCAGTATGAAAGAAAATGTCTTCACTAACATTGATAGCGCGGTGATTGTTTAAGTTTAAGCAGCAAAGCAGTAAACAGCTATTCGGGCTGGACCTCCTAGAGGAAGCCCGAAAAAAACAGACGGGTTGATTGCCCGTCTTAAAACTCTAAGGAGGCAGTACAATGGGTATGTTAGATATGTACAGTGCTATTTCTGGTATGAACGCCGACAGCACCTGGTTGGACGTCATCGGAAATAACATCGCCAACAGCAACACCACGGCCTATAAAGCCAACGCAGTCAGCTTTTCAGACAGCTTGAGCCAAACGCTGAACCCGGGTTCGGGAGATGATTCCGCGGACGAATTGGGTGGCGTGGATCCGAAACAAGTTGGAACGGGAACCAAAGTTCAGGCCATTACGGCCAATTGGACTGAGGGTACCATTCAATCTACCGGAGTCGTCACGGATGTGGCGATCAACGGCAACGGCTTTTTAATTTCCAAAGTAGGTTCTGCCACCTATTTGACCCGCGCGGGTAACTTGACTTTTGACAGCACGGGTAATTTGGTGGACGCGAACGGCGGCTTGATTCAGGGCTATACCGCTGGAATCGAACAAACCGAAACCACCATTGAATCTCTTGCTGGCGAGACCGCTGCTGGCGGCGCGGCGGCTTTGCAAATCACCAAGTCGGCTTATGTGTTGAACGATTTGGACACTTCGGCTATCGCCAACATCAATATTAACCCCAATATGACCATTCCTCCGGCGGCCACCACGACCATGAACTTCACGGGTAATTTGGACGCGGCACAGCAAACAACCGGCGCGACCGGTGGTATTGAGCAATTGTCTGAGCTGGCTGCTAATGGTGATCCTGTTTTGCCGATTGGTTTGGCTGGTATTACTTTCAACGCCAATGACTTTAAGTTAACCGGCGCGAACGCTAACGAACTGCAGCAACAAGGCAACTTGAGCAACAGCCTTCTGACTGGTTCGTTGACACAAGCAGATCCGGCGATCACGGGTGCGGTCAATTTGGATGCGGTTGTGGCGGGCGACGCGGGTACCTACGCTTGGGAACAACAACCGCCTATCACTCCGGCTTTGACCAGCCAGGAAACGGTTTACGATTCGAACGGCGACGCTCGTACAGTTACCATTCAAATGTATCAAGTCAATGATATCGGCGACGCGGGTGTCAATCCGGCGGGTGGCCCCAGCCAAACCGCTTATGCCTGGTACGCTTTTGATACCACTGGCGGAGCTGCTGTCAGCACGGCCGACTTGATCGGCGGAACGGGAATCATCGAAGGTCAATTAGGCGCTGCCGCTGCGGCAGACCCTGGTTATGACCGTGGAGTCGCGGGCAACCAATACGCTGGCGATTTCCTGTTCTTCAACACGGATGGTTCCTTGGCTTCGTCCGGTGGTGTTAATTTGACCACTGGCGTCCAAGCTCCTCCAGATATTTATTTGCCGCCAACTAACCCCGGTAATCTTATTGCTCCTGGTGTGCCTGTGTCGCCGATTCCTTCAATTGGCGCCGAAATCACCCAGATCAATTTGAATTTCGGTACGGCGGGTCTTTTAGGCACGGGTGAACGTAATGGCTTGACGGGTGACGCAGAAGGCACCTACCAAACCATCAATGGTGTTAACACTTACGTTCCTGACAGCCACGCAACCGTTACTCAAAACGGTTACGCTGATGGAACCTTAAGCGCCATTGCTTTTGACGAAACCGGAACCATCCAGGGAACCTTTACCAATGGACAGACCATTGCTTTGGCCCAGGTGGCGATGGCAACCGTTGAAAACGAAGGTGGGTTGAATAGCGTGGGTAACAACTACTACTCTACTTCAGTCAACTCCGGAGCGGAAACCATCGGTTTGGCCGCGCAAAACGGAATCGGAAGCATTGAGGGTGGTTCTTTGGAAGGCTCGAACGTCAACTTGACGGTTGAACTCTCCAACATGATCATCGCTCAACGTGGGTTTGAAGTGAACGCCCGTGTCATCACGGTCGAGAGCCAGAACCTGCAGACTTTGACTCAGTTAGGCCAATAATTTTTAGGTAGCTAAGCCGCCCTTTCAATAGGGCGGCTTTTATCAGACAAAAATACGGCACTTTCCGTCTGGAAGGTGTCGTATTTTTTTTGTGTTTTCCCCTCGATCACCTCCAAAGGTTCAATAAAGTTTGCTTTTTTACCAACAACATTTGTTCAAAAACCCTTTGTTTTCGCTATTTTTTAAAAATGAGCCCTTTGGTAATTCTATTTCCGACAGCATGTCAGAAGATTTTGAGCTAATATTTAAATCCGACAGGCGGCCATGTTTGATTAGGAAACGGGCTGTAATTGATTTAAGTCGCAGGTTGGGCTGGTCCTCTTTGAGGAAGCCCATACAAAAGGCGGGCGGAAGTCCCGCTGTTATTCTCCGAGGAGGCAGTCAATGGGCATGTTAGATATGTATAGCGCGATTTCTGGTATGGAAGCCGACAGCACATGGTTGGACGTTACCGGTAACAACATCTCCAATAGCAACACTACGGCTTATAAAGCCAACTCAGTGAGTTTCGCGGATAGCCTCAGCCAAACGCTGAACCCGGGTTCGGGAGATGATTCCGAGAATGAATTGGGCGGCGTGGATCCGAAACAAGTGGGTACGGGTACCCGTGTTCAGGCCATTACAGCTAATTGGACAGAAGGAACCATTCAGTCGACCGGCGTCAATACGGATGTGGCGATCAATGGCACTGGTTTTTTAATTTCCAAACAAGGCAGTGATACTTTTTTAACCCGCGCGGGCAATTTGACTTTTGACAGCACGGGTAATCTGGTGGACGCGAACGGCGGCTTGATCCAAGGTTATACCGCTTCGATCGAACAAACAGAAACTACGATTGAGTCGGCTAACGGTAACGGTAATGCGGCCGCGTTGAATATTACCAAGTCGGCTTATGTGTTGAACGATTTGGATACTTCCGCCATCGCCAATATTAACATCAACCCCAATATGACCATGCCGCCTGCAGCGACTACGAAAATGAACTTTACGGGTAATTTGGACGCGGCTCAGCAGGTGAATGGCGCGACAGGTGGTGTTGAGCAGATGTTCCTGGGCCCCGCGGTCAATCAAGATCCCGTATTGCCTTTGGGTCTGCCTCTGATCGCCCTGAACGCTAATGATTTTTCGGCCGCGGGCACGCTTCAAGCCGCCATTCCCCCCAATCCCGCTGGTGTCTTAGTACAAAATGCTAATTTAAGTAATCCCGCGTTTGGTTCTCAACCGGCGGTGACGGGCGCGGTCAATTTGGGCGCGGTGACGGCGGATGACACCGGCACTTACGCTTGGGAACAACAGCCGCCAGTTACTCCGGCCTTGACCAGCCAAGAAACGGTTTATGATTCGAATGGTAACGCTCGTACCGTGACTATTCAGTTTTACCAAGTCAATGACATCGGCGGCGCTGGCATCAATAGCGCGACTGGCCCGAGCCAAGCGGCTTACGCCTGGTACGCTTTTGACACTACGGGCGGCGCAGCGGTCAGCACAGCTGATTTGGTTGGCGGAACAGGAATCATTGAAGGTCAGATTGGCGCGCCTGTAACTGGTTATGACCGCGGAGTCGCGGGTAACCAATATTGGGGCGATCTGGTTTATTTCAATACGGATGGCTCTTTAGCTTCGACCGGCGGTGTTCAGTTGGCCAATGGGGTAACTACTCAGGCCATGCCTGACATCTATTTACCGCCTATTAATCCTGGGACTCTCGCGGCACCCGCGGTGCCGGTTTCGCCGATTCCGTCGATTGGCGCTGAAATTACTCAAGTTCAACTGAACTTTGGAACGGCGGGACTTTTGGGTACGGGTGAACGTGATGGGTTAACGGGTGACGCTGAAGGCACCTACCAAACCATCAACGGTGTTAACACTTACGTTCCTGACAGTCACGCAACCGTTACTCAAAATGGTTACGCTGATGGAACTTTAACCACTCTCGCTTTTGATGAGACGGGAACCGTACAGGGAACTTTTACCAATGGACAGACGATTGCTTTGGCCCAGTTGGCGATGGCGAGCGTTGAAAACGAAGGTGGATTAAATACGGTGGGTAGCAATTATTACTCCCAATCTGTCAACTCGGGAGCGGAAACCATTGGTTTGGCCGGACAAAACGGAATGGGAACGGTTGAGGGCGGCTCTTTGGAAGGCTCAAACGTCAACTTGACGGTTGAACTCTCCAACATGATCATCGCCCAGCGTGGGTTTGAGGTGAACGCCCGTGTGATCACGGTCGAGAGCCAAAACTTGCAGACCTTAACCCAACTGGGCCAATAAGAGTGGTTGACTTAGTCTGCTAACTCCTTAAAACTCGACGTACTCCGTGAAGGATTTTAAGCTTTTCACGGAAACGACGGAGTTGCTCGGAGTTGAATGCAAGACGCACACTTTTTTAACAAGAAACGGCGTTTTCCGAAAGGGAGACGCCGTTTCTGTTTTTGTCGGCTCATGAAGGCGTGATAAAATAAGCCGCTGTTTAAAAGCGGGCGGGGAGGCATTCGTGATACCAGTGACCAGGTTGGATGGGCAGGCGGTTTACGTTAACGCGGATTTAGTCATGTTCTTGGAAAGCTCTCCCGAGACGATCTTAACGCTGGAAAATGGCAAAAAAGTTACGATTAAAGAAACCATTCCCCAGGTTGTGGAAGAAATTGTTAAGTTTAAATCACGCTGTTATCCCGGTTTGTATGAGACCAAACAACCCAGCTAAGTTGTTGCGCCAGTCAGCGTAAACCGTCATAATGTCTATAAATTGTTAAAGTAATAAGAACTTCTTTCATTTAACCATTTGTTTACAGTGCGTTTTAAAGGAATTGGCCCCCCAAATGAAATTTAATGAAAACCCTATTTCATATCGATTGACGGTTTTGCTGGGCTTTTTCTTATTGGCTTCTTTTCCTACGAAAGTTTTGGCTCTTGCTAATGATGTCACCTCTGTAGCACAACAACATTTTAGTGCGGCTATAAACAGTGCGTACTGGACTGTTAGTAATGGACCGTTGGTTGGGGCTGATCAACCTTATTCACTTCATTTAGAGTCGAGCAATCCAGATACCAATGACGTAAGTGCGCAGGGGGCAGAGCTTTATTCCACATCTCCTTTTACTACTGGCGTAACGGTAACTTATACTGATGCCGCCGGGGGTACTACACAAAACTTTTTAGAGTTTGATCTCTATACAAATACGAACCCTCAGCAAATTGAAATAATCGCCACCGATGGAGTACATCCACCCGTTACTGCGTCATTTGGGAGCACTGACGTAATTCAAAATTGTTTTGCGGCTGCCCCTGTTTCTCAAGGCGAAACTGATGCTAATACGTGGGAAACAGCGGTTATTAATGTGGCTGGTTTAAACGCCATTACCAATGTCCAATTTATTTTTCAAGATAATGGCTCAATGGGGCAATTTACCGGCGCGATTTATCTCGATAATTTGCGAGGAGCGTCAACGCTTTCCTGTGGTTCTCCCACCCCCACTCCGGTCAATTCTTATACTCCTACTTATACGGCCACTGTCACTGTTTCTCCCACGCAGACGTATACGCCTACCGCGACTTTCACGGCCCACACGCCGACAGTTACCAACACACCTACCATAACCGCCACTCCGCTGGCGACCAATACGCCTACACCCGCGGCTTGCCAACCTGAGGTTTATCCTAATCCGATGGATTTCACGGCGGTTCATAATGAGATCAATGTGCCGGGGGGAGCTTGTGACGCGCCGGGACAGAAATGCATCATCTTTAGTTGCGTGCCGCTGGGCTCAACCGTGAAAATTTACACCGTTTCTTTGTCTTTGGTCCGGACTTTTGGGCCGAGCGCTATTGTGTCGGCGCCTAATCTTCTTCCGGGTTATGGAATAGTGGCCTGGGATGGACTGAATGGCAGCGGAGGCACCAGTTACGCGGCTTCGGGTTTATATTTTTATGTGATTAATGGGCCGGGCGGGAACACTTTTGGCAAGTTTGCTATTTCTAAATCGATCTACGGACCTTGATCATGCGTTTTTTAAAGAAAATCTTTTTAATTCTTTTTATTTTTATGGGGATAGGTTTGACCTCAGTTATCCAAGCCCAAACCGCGGGTAATGGCGGGCTGAACGCTTTTGATTTCGCGCAAATATCGCCCTATGCCAGGGCCATTGGTATGGGCGGGGCTTATACGGCGTTGGGTGATGATGTGGGTTCGGTTTATTACAATCCGGCGGGTATCGCGAGTGTCTTAACGTCCGAAGTCAACATGACCTACTTGGCGCTTTATCAGGGCTTGTCTTATGAAACCCTGGCTTTTGCCTATCCGCTGGAGCCGGCGTTTCATGGTTTTGGTGGCACCTTCGCGGTCAGCGTGAATATGCTTCAGGCGGGCACCTTATATAGAACCAATGACGCAGGTGTGACCGTCAACGGCAACTCTACTTTTACGGCAGGAGATAATTTATTTACTTTTACTTACGCGAATCACCTGGGCACCGATTTTCAAGCGGGATTATCTTTGAAATACATTCAACAACAAATTGACGTGGTTTCGACATCGCTTTTAGCCGTGGACGCGGGGGCAGTTTTTGCCCCAGGTAATAATGGGATTCGTGTGGGTGTTGACCTTAAAAACATGGGTGACACCTCGTCCGGTTATAGCCTGCCATTTGTTTTAAACACGGGGATTTCCTATAGAACATACGGTTTGTTTACCCGGCAGGATGACGCCGCTTTTTCCGCGGATGCCTCTTTTCCCTTACAAATTCAGGATAGCCTAGCGGTTAATCTGGGCGCGGAATATAATTTGAAGTGGGTTGGCAGCCGTTTTTCACTGCGCGCGGGATACAGTTTTATCGGCATGACAGATTTGAGCGGCATTGGTTTGTCCTTTGGCGCGGGATATGGTTTGGATGTGGGCGGGGTTGTCTTATTTTTGGATTATGCTTTTGTGCCGGAAGATGTTTTCGGCTCTTCGAACCGTTTTTCTTTGACGACCAAATTTTAATTTGAAGGCTTATTAAAATGATTTTAGGCTGCCGGACAAAAAATATTTTTTTAGGTTTCGTTCTATTGATCGCGAGCGGATTTTCCGTTTTGGAAGCCCAAACCGTAGGAACCACTACGGACGATTTTTTGAAGATCAATGATGGGGCTGTGCCCGCGGCCATGGGCGGCGCTTATACGGCTTTGGGGGATGACGCTTATGCGGTCAGCTATAACCCGGCGGGGTTGTCCTATATCAGGGCGACCCAAGCGATCTTCCTACATTTGGACAGCTTGGCCAACATTGAGTATGAATATCTCACTTTCGCCACGGCGACGAATGGTAATGTCGCTGACTTGAACGTTATTTACCGCCATCAGCCGCCGATTGATAACGGAAATGGCAATCCACCGGTCAATGCGGACGATTTTATGATCAGTTTAAGTTACGCGTTTAAACTTTTGGATAATCTCAGGTTTGGTATTACGGCTAAATATATCGAAAGTGATTTAGCGGGTTATTCGGGGACTTCACTGGCGGGTGATGCCGGCATTGTTTTGGACAAACTGCCTTACGGGCTAAGAGCGGGGTTGTCGATCCAAAATCTTGGGCCCGGTATGGATTTTGACCCCAGCGCGAATCCGCAGGTGATCGATCCACTGCCCATGTTTATTCGTTTCGGGCTAGGGACTGAACAAATACTGGACGGTGGACGAGAATTGAAAGTGGCCATGGAAGTTTTTAAGCCTTCCGACCAGGATATTAAAATGGGATTGGGCGGGGAGTTTTGGCTTTTCCCGGGTTTGTTTGCGATTCGCGGCGGCTATAAAATTGAAGGGCTGGGAACAGCTACTCAAAACGTATTTCAAGACTATACCCTGGGCTGTACTTTGACCCGTAATTTTGACGGCGATGATTTTTCTTTGGATATCGCCTATGACCCGGCGGATTTCGACACCACGTTGGAAGACACTTTCTTTTTCGCCCTCAATTGCAAGTTTAACCAACTTCATCTGCTGTAATCCTTATCAATTGACAACGGCTAAACGCCCTGTTAATCTTCATGCCCTGTTGGGCTATTTTTTGTGCCGGTTGTCCTCTTCGCCGAGGTAGCTCAGTTGGTAGAGCAGCGGACTGAAAATCCGCGTGTCGGCAGTTCAATTCTGCCCCTCGGCACCATTTTTTCCTTTTTGTCACGACGTTAAAACGCAGTGCAGTATCACAAAATCATTGTCCCTAGCGCAATTTAGAGCCTTCGTTCGAAGAATTTTTTCGGACGGAGGCTTTTTTGTTTTTGGCAGTCAAAGTCAGTCAAGGGCACTAAAAGTCCGTAAAAAGCCACTATGAATGACACGTATATGACAAGTGAAGTCCGCTGCTCTACCCCACTGTATTTAATTGGAAATGATTTAAAGAGTTTCGAAAATGGAGGCAATTGATTAAATGACGGAGGCCTACTATGCGGACGATTCAAAAAGCTAAAAAGGTTTCGGCAGTGAAAAAGACTGCATTGGATAAATTTCTAAAAGAGAATTATTTGCCTGGAAGCGGCCTGGAGTATCTGAATCGCTTAATAAAAAAACGACCTGATTTATATAAAAGGCTAAAGAGTCCATCTGTCGCGGTCAGATTGGCAGTAAAACTTAGGATGCTCCGCTTACAAAAAGGATGGACTCAGAAACAAACCGCCGCCCGCGCAAAAATAGGTATGGCTACCTATCGGAATTTGGAAGAAGCAAAACCAACCGCTAATTCGACGCTGAAAGTCTTGGAGGGATTAGCTGAAGCTTATGAGGTGAAATTTGAAGAACTTTTTACGCCCGAGGATTTGCTTTTGCGTCATGTTTCAAAACCTTGATGTTGAACGGTGATTTTAGAAGTCTTGTCCCCCAAAATTCAGTTCCGGTCTATTTCTGGTGGGATGTGGAAAGTATTAAAAGTTGCGGATTAAGAAAATCACCTGTTAAATTATATTAAGCTATAAAAGTTGTCCGTGACGAGTAGCAGTATTGGATCAGTGAATTCTTACTTTGCGGACTAGGGAACATTGATGAATCGCCGCTCAAAAATTAATTAGAAAACATAATTTTGGAGAATCCAATGAACGATGAAAAGATGATCGGGTTACCCCCGAAATACGCCGAGGTGTTGGGTGCGTCCAAGTCCATGGGGTTCACCATGTGCTCCGATGTCCTGACGGGAAACTTATTGCGGACGTTGGCAGCGTCAAAGCCGCAGGGGAGGCTCTTGGAGATTGGTACGGGAACAGGATTATCGGCAACCTGGATCTTGGACGGAATGGATTCCCAATCCACACTGCTTTCGGTGGATAACAATGCCGACCTAGTTGCGGTGGCGGAAAAATTCCTGGGTTCTGATTCCCGGCTGACCATTCGTGTACAGGATGGCGCGGAATTCATCCACTCCCTGGCGGGTCAAACGTTCGATTTTGTTTTTGCAGACTCCTGGCCTGGAAAATACAACACCTTTGACGAAATGCTCCGGTTGGTTGCTCCCGGCGGGTTTTATGTCATCGACGACATGCTTCCACAGCCTAATTGGAACGTGGATCATCAACTCTCTGTGAATGAGTTGATAGGGAAGTTGGAGACGCTGAAGGATTTTCATGTGAGCAAGATGGGTTGGTCCACCGGAGTGGTGGTGTGCACCCGTAAAAAGGAAGGATTGTAGCCGCATGTAGGCTGAAAAGTGAATGGGCAGGTTTTTTAAAGATGTTGGGTTGTGCCGAGTTTCAGAGTGCGAAAGCCGTAGGTCGCTCGAATCCGACAAGGGGACTTTCCGGCTTCTTACGATTGGCGAGGTTTTACGTTTATTCCTTCGACGAGACTAAGGTATCCGTCAACCGCAACCTTTTTTTCAAGTCGGCGTTCTCTAGCCTTAACCGTTCAATTTCCATCAGGGCGTCTTCGAGTTGGGACATAAAGCCTTTCTCCTTGACCTCCATCTAGATTGCTGTAATATTGACGATCATGAGCGTAAAAAAACAGTTAAAACCAAGGACTCTTTCTTCAATCCTGGAGGGGGTATCCAAGGGCCCTCCCCGGATTCTCCTCGTTACAGGGGCCCGCCAAACCGGAAAGACTACCCTTGTCAGGGAGTTATTCAAGGACCGCCCCTACTTCAATTGCGACAGCCTGGAGGTCAGGGATGAGTTGAAGGCCGTACCGGCCCGCGAATGGGGCCGGGTGGTGGGGAACGCTGTTATTGACGAAGTTCAAAAGGAACCCTCGATCTTTGATAAGGTCAAGTATGCTTTCGACGACGATGAACTACGGTTCACAGTTCTTTTGGGGTCTTCCCAGATACTCCTGATGAAGAAGGTTCGGGAGAGTTTGGCGGGACGCGTCTTTGTTCATGAACTATGGCCTCTCATGCTGAGTGAACTGGCAGCCAAAGACGGGGATTCGGGCATACCTCTTTTTGCGAAATGTATTCGGATGAATGGACCTATTGGGAAGATACTGTCAAAGGAACCCTCGGTTCTAGTTGGCGAGGCGAAGCGCCGTCCACAAACAGCGGAGGAATACCTGCTTCGTTGGGGCGGGATGCCTGGACTTCTCCCGCTTTCGGACGCCGACCGGGAAAAATGGCTCCGGTCTTATGAATACACCTATCTTGAAAAGGATTTGGGGGACTTGGCGCGGCTGGATGATCTGGAACCCTTCAAAAAAGTCCAGCGTCTTTGCGCGGCCAGATCGTCCGGCATTCTTTCTTATTCCGAACTGGCGCGTGACGCGGGGGTCAGCGTGGATACGGCCCGGCGTTATCTGGAGTACCTCCGCCTTTCCTATCAGGCCTTCCTTTTGCCCTCCTACCACGAGAACCTGACCAGTGCGGTGGTTAAGGCTCCCAAGATTTATTGGTCCGATATAGGACTCCTGCGACAATTGACCGGACGGTGGGGGACTGAGGAGGGTGGGGTTGTGGAGACTTATGCCGTTTCAGAAATGCACAAGTGGGTTAGGACCGCTGGCGAGCGGGCAGAACTTTTCTATTACCGGACACGCTCCGGATTTGAGGTAGATCTGCTGGTGAAGATGGAAAAGGGATTTCTAGGGATTGAGATTAAATCCAGAGCCAAAGCGGAACCGAAGGACTTCACGGGGCTCTCGGCCCTGGCTGACCGGCTGGGGAAGCGGTGGCTGGGAGGCGTATGTCTCTACCGGGGCGGCGCCATAGAAGAAAGGGACGCCAAACGCCACCTTTGGGCTGTTCCAATCAATCGGTGGGTTTCTTGAACGTATGGGTCGAGTAGCGGTGTAAAAGACCGCATGGGGCTGAAAATCCGCGTGTCGGCAGTTCAATTCTGCCCCTCGGCACCACTTTTTTTTCTTCATTCCCCTTTTATTGATACTGTTCTTTTGTTCAGATAGACTAACTGGGCCTATTCAACTTGGTTCCAAAGGGAAATCCATGTCTGCTCCTCGAACTCACATTGTTATCGGTACTCCTTGTTTTGGGGGCCAAGTTACCAGTCTTTTCGCCTCTTCTTTGCTGAAACTTCAACATGTTTTGGGCCAACAAAAGGAAATTGATTTAACGGTTTTGATGTTAGGGGGAGACGCTCTTATTCCCCGCGCCCGTCAGAATATCGTCGCCCAGTTTATGGAGACCAAGGAAGCCACCCACCTGCTGTTTATTGACGCGGATATCGGTTTTGAGCCGGAACAGGTTTTTCGCCTGTTGAGTTTTGACGCGGATATGA
>Ga0206815_1025_pt3 | contig 50006 bp, 46 predicted proteins | sample Alteio_BWOrgCont_91_FD_152864 | JGI IMG/M metagenome (GOLD analysis project Ga0206815, IMG submission 152864) | Enriched cells from forest soil in Barre Woods Harvard Forest LTER site, Petersham, Massachusetts, United States -... | ecosystem: Environmental > Terrestrial > Soil > Temperate forest >...
ACACTTGACCCTGAAATTTCTGGATTACAATTCAATGAAAAATATACTAGCCATGCAAAATCGAAATAAAGCATTAGACATCAAACTACCGAAAGGCACCCTTATTATTAGCCCACAACTCATTACCCATAAATTAGAGTTCGTGTACGGAAAAGATGTAAATGAGTTTCGCCCCGAACGCTGGTACGAAAAAGTCAAAAATGGGGAAGTAACCTTACAAAATACTGAAGCACCCGGGTTGTATCCATTTGGTTTAGGAGAGCGAAATTGCGTAGGTCGTCGTCTTGCACTACTTGAAGCAGGATTGACAATCAGTATGTTATTGGAAGCACATGACTTTGAATTAGCACCGCAAGTCAGCTACCCGCCAAAGGCGAGATTGCATGGAACACTTAAACCGAGTGAGCCAGTTCATTTTAAATTTTTTCCGCGAAGAATGGGGATAGTTGCTGGCGTAGCAAATAAAGATGATAAAAGTGATTCATTTACGATTAGGTAATTCTTCTTATTGTCACACTCAGACAATGGCAAGTATATTTTTCATTGAATTGTAATCCAGAAATTTCAGGGTCAAGTGTCAGCATCATACATTGGCTATATTTTTTGTTTGATGCTGACACTTGACTCTGCTTCTCTAAGCCTTTGCGTACTGATAATCTTTTCCACCAAACCTTGCGCCTTCTCGCGCAGCATTGGATTGGAAGTCATACCAATTCCATGGTTTTGCTCAAAAGGAATCGCAACTAACAAACTTTCCTCATAAAAATCTGGCACCTTGAAACCAAAGTTTTTAGCTTGCAGCAAACCCTTCAAGATGGGAGTAAAGCAGTTGGTAGTAAAAGCAGTAAAATAATCTTGTGACAGTTTGTCACAATTCTCTAACAACTCCATTGCAGCCAATTTGTCACCTGCGATTTTTATGCTGCGGCAAAGTGTATAGGTTCGCAAAATATCATCAACCACCATGTCATTAGCAAGGCCATTGCAGTTTTGTAACCAAGGCATACAGCGTTGTTTAAAGTAACCAAAAATCCCATGACGCCCTTTCTCATCTTGCAAGTAAAGAATAGCGTGTGACACATAATAGGGACCATTTTTACTAAACCCTTTTCTATAACCAAAGGTGATGGTGATTTTATTTGCCTCTGCAACAAATTCGCGCCAAGTTTGCGACGTTAAGGGCGCTAATTTCATAGTGTGGTTTGCATGCATTTTTAAAAAGGGAGAGCCCTCATCCGGTACGGTTAATTGGCTCAAAGGTAAAATACTTTTTTCATGTTGCAATTCAGAAGCAGGAATAACTGGAAGTTGTTTTTTTAAAATGGCATAGGCTTCTGCTTCATCACGTCTACGCTGCCACTCTGAGTTGACGAAGTCACCCACGAGAAGACTGGCTGCTGTAGTCAAGGTAATGAAATATATATTATCGGTTGTTGCACTGCACTCTATTACGCATTTTAAAGCGAATATAGCTAGCCCTAGTTTAATTTTGGAAGACTGAAAAAAACGCGAAAGCATTCTCGATCTCCTAATAGTTGACACTTACATTTTCTCGTTGTACCGTGATCCGCGTAATTTGCCGTATTTCAGCCAAGTTTATTACCGATTAGTTAGCGTAATCATCATCTACCGCATACAACGTACACTGTTGGGTCGTATACGTTGCACATGCCTCTAAAGCTTTTTGTTGCGCTTCTTCTATAGTTCGCATACCCACCCACCAGCCAAAAGTGCCATTGGGACTGATGGCGAATGCTTTATGCGGCGGGCTTTTTAAATAAGAATCAAACACGGATTGATCTCTCTTCGCTAATTGCGAGGGAGGTGAAAGGTTAGCCTTGTCGGGCGGCGGTAATAGCGTGGGTAATAAATCTAAATTTTTATTTTTTAAAAAATCATCGACCCAGGGCATCCAAATCGGCATGCCTTCAGTGGAAAATAAAAAATGTCCCTCCGATTGAAATGTCGGCGCCAGGATAAACGTGAGATTACCGCCACTGGCCTTGAAGGCATCCACAAACTTTTGTGCAAGACTGGGAATAAAAAAATGGTCGTTTGCTGCATAAATCCATAACATAGGTACGCGTGAGGTTTTACCCAACATACCAAATGTGGAAACTAACGCATTTTGCTGACAAACAGTATCATTGGCATTCGAACCCAATCCACCTGCAAAGCTAATGGCCGCGACCAATCCGCTGGGAGGATTATTTGCCGTCAGTGCCACAGTAGCAATCCCACCTGCCGACATACCGATAGCTACCATATGGTTTATATCAAACTGGGCTAACGTTCCTAAATAATCAATAGCCGTATGTAAGTCTACACTCGCTGTTAAAACAGCACGCATATAATCAGTTTTATCACAAGGCCCTTCTGATTCCCCCCAATTGCCGCCGGAATTTCCATGCCCGCGCCGCATGACAATAGCCACCGCAAAACCTCGACGCGCTAATTCGATAGCGATAGGTAAAAATTGCGAAGGCGTCATCTCTCTGCGCGCCTCTGCGTTGCGCACCGTCCCATGGCTAATTAAGGCAAGTGGATGCTTCCCTGGCAAATTGGGCCATACCAACACTGTTTCCAAACCTTGAGGTCCTGCGTCTTGCATGGGAATAATAATATTTTGTTGGAGAATACTCTGGGCGTCACTTGCCGAATGAGCAAAAATCAAAACCAGCATCAGCAGTATTTGAAGATTTCTTTGCATGCCAAATCCTTAAAACAAGGATAGAAGTTCCATTATGTCTGTTAAAAACAGAAAAATACAGGGCAAAATTTGTATTATCACCAGATCCTATATTGTTTATTTTTCCATTAAAAACAACAAAGTAAGAACTAATTGTTGTACTTCTTGTGTTTGAGTTAGTGTATTTTATATACAATTCATGGATTATTGATTATAATGCTACACATTAACTTTTGCTAACTTAGGGTAGATAACAATGCTTACCTCCAACCGCATTCTTGCAACACAACATTCAACTACATTGATTCAGGGTAAATTAGAACAAAAGGGATCAGCGACAGCACACACAAAAACAAATGACTTTAGCGAATATGACCAAGAAGTCAGTACAATCAATGCGAAAGCAAGAGCTGAAGCGAATGCCGACTATGACCAAGAAGTCAGTGCGGTCAATGCCAAAGCAGCCTTGGCCGTCACAACAAAAATAGCCACCATGTCTCCAGATATTGTTTACTCCTCGTTATCAGTTTCTCCTACGGAACACCCGCAATCACCGCTAGGCAAACCGCTACAACATGTTGCACATCGCTATGCAGATAAGCAGCTTAAATCCTACGAAAAAAGTCACAAAAACTTGCTGACTACCCTAGCCAAAATAGAACGTATGCGCCCGGATGCTGAATTAGACTTAGCCGCAAAAATTGCGAATGCAAAAAAATTAAGTCGCCACTTTCGGGTGTTGCAGCAACGCGCAGAAGAAATCATCGCAGCCCTTCCTCGCGCAGGCAAACCAGCTCAGCAACGAGTTGCATGGCTAGTGAAAGCGGAAAAACATAAAATGGATCACCAACATTATGAAAATACACTCGTTGCGCTAAAGGGAACATCGATGCGGCCTTAGAGTATAGCGGCGAACGACGCTCCTTGAGCGGATTCGTCGACTTATTGCCAATATATGTTAACATTCCGCAAAATTTCGATCTTTATTAATCTATAGGAATCTCATGAGCACAAAACTTTATATTGCATCTCTTCCTTTCAGCGTTGGCAATGAGGAATTGGAAAAAATTTTTAGCGCTATTGGCACTGTCACTTCCGCGAAAATAATCACGGATTCTACTACTGGCAAAGGCAAAGGATTTGGATTTGTGGAAATGGCAACCGAAGAAGACGCGGCGACAGCTATCACGCAACTGAATGGATCATCTTACAGCGGTCGTAAAATTCTTGTCTCTGAGGCTAACAGTGAAATACGAAATAAAAAAGAAACTCCAACTCAGGAAGAATAACGATATGTTTGTTATTGTGTATGAATTTACGGTAAAAAAAACGCATCTTGACTCTTTTCCTCCACTATGGAACAAGTTGACTTTGTTGGTAAAAGAATTAAGCGCAAGCAGAGGAGCCAGGTTACATCAAGCCTCCGCTTGCTCTTGGATTGGATATGCCGAATGGCCAACGAGGGATTCTTGGGAGAATAGCAATCTTAATCAAGAAGCAGTTTCACAATTAAGAAAACAACTTTCGGATAGTTGTGATGATATTCAAATTGTTTATCAATTGGATGTGATGGATGACTTACTAACAGGCGGGTAGTTTCGTATGTTTTTCAGGTCCACCGTCGATCAAGCGATCACGATTTTTATTCCTATTCGAAGCGCAGCCTTTCAGCTACAGATTCTTACATCCACTGATGCAACCATACTGGCCCCCTACTTCCAAGAAGCTGCCGAATGGTTAAGCCGCCTATCTACTTATACTGCAATAGGTGCATATCGATCCTGCGAGGATGCATGGACTGTTTCAGCAGAACGTAGCGCTAATCGTGATTATATCGCTGAAATCACCGTGCCACGCAATGCGATTGATTCTGGCACCCATCTATTATTAAAACAAAATACAAAAATTACGCCCATGCACATTAAAAAATTATATCCAAATATTGTGATTGCTCGGTTTGACCCGCAATTTCAACAAGCAATCCTTCACGCACAAAGAAATGGTATAAGCAATCTTGCAGATTCTACCACCTGGAGTCCCCAGCCTAGTCAGTTTGCTTTATCTGATATGATTAGTGAAAAACCTGATTCTCCTGCAATCAATTTATCTAAACCGGCAGATGCTACTCAGGAAAAAAATCCAGATAGCCAACAACAATCCAATGAAAAGAAAACATATTATCTCTATGCCCGCAGCCAACCGTTTGACATAGCAAAATACATGCATGCATGTTGTTTAGATGATTCATATCTGAATGATGCTATTGAATATATGAACACATTATCTAAACTGACAATGCAACCCATTTTCGAATCTTACCAAGCTGCTATCAATGCGAATTTAACGCTACAGGGTAATCAAGATTGCCTAGTTGAAATCGAATTACCCATTTCTGCTGTTAACAAATTGGGTGAATTTTTTATGTTAAAACAACATATACAAATTGAAGCGCAAGCTATTGCAAAAATTTATCCCGTGATTTTTATTACCAGTTATGAGGAAAAATACAGAAAAGTATTAATGCACCTACAAAGAGCGGGCATGGAAAATTCTTTACGAGATCGACGAGTCAACAAGCCTGGGATGTAGGGTTTACAAAAATCCTCGGCCCAGGCTTGACGTTATGGTTTATTAATTGTTGGGGATGAAACATGTGATCTTGGGTTCACCAATTCCTGAAGTGCCGAAAGTTCTCCTGTAACTTGCGTATTAAAATTAAATAGCTGATAGCCGTTAAAATTAAGTTTGCCGGCCTTTTCTAACGTTAAAATAGCCTCTTTATATTTATCATATTGTTCCATAAAAGAATTTGAAATTTGCAGAACAACCTCTAACGAAAGACCACTTTTCGCTTTCTGTAGTTTCTGAATTGTTTTACCAATCTCATCCTGTGCGGATAAATAGGGTTGCAGATCACCTTGTCCTTGCGTTACTTGAATATATAGTTTGTTACGTACGCCAGCTTGTACTGAATACAGTATTTGCAACCATTCTGCGGGAGTCTTTGATGGCATGGGTTATCTCCTCTGGGCACCTACCTATATGCGTATTATATCTTTATTTGCGAGCAGATAGTTAAATTACCTTTATCCGCCCAAGGATGACTGACAAAAAACTCTAAATTATTCAATGACATCTCTCTTAATTTACAAATATCTGCTATACTATTTAAATAAGCGAACAATCTAATTGTTGAGAAGCCTATGGCAAATCCACGCGATATTAACAGCTATAAAACAGTCGCAGACATTGAAGAACGTCTGGCGGAGCTTGAAGATGCGCTTTTTGCTAAACAGCAAGAGTTATCAAGAATTGCGTTTGGCTACGAAATGGGTACATCCACGCTTGCTCAAGAGCATCGTGCTAAAGCCGAGAAGGATGCCTTATCCAAGGAATACGAGGCACTGAAAATAAAATTAGAGAGCCCTAACGCTATCTTGTATTTACAGCAGCAAGCTATGATTGATCAGCAACTCAAACGCATCTTGGCAAAAGAATTCGAAGAATTGCATCAACTTGCAGATAAATACTTTAACCGTTTAAAAGATAAGACAATAAAAATTTTAGAAACAATACCAGAGAGATTGCTAAACGCGCTTGTTCCTATCACGAGCGCCGGCAGTTCAGATGCTACACGGGTAATTGAAATTGCACGAGGAAAAAACATATATCGCATTGATTTTGCAAACTTACACCAATCCGCAGATTTAAATAAAACAAATCACCGAACGCTGATTCATAAATTACATCCTATGATCAAACTGTTATGCGCACTCGAAAACAACGCGCTAAACAGTCAAGATAAAATAGAAGTGATTGAAGCAATACTCAGCGATCAATCAGCAAGAGAAGATGTCAGCAAACCACGTACAGAAGGAAAAAAACCCGAGGAAACTGCCGGCGGAAAGTTTTTAAAAAAATCTGACAAGATCTTTGAAAAATGCAAAGAAAAAATACTTCTTTTATTACCCCCGCAAAACTTAGAAGAGCTAAATGAAACAGTAGCTGCAGAAATCAGTACGCTCTGTAATAATTTCTTAAGCCATCTGAAACCAAAATTGCTAAAAGCATTAACAAAATTACCCAAACCCACATTACAAAGCCTAATGGAAAGAGGAAAAGCTAATTCAGATACGCTTGAGCTTACCATTACAGTTTCAGAAGGTAATCGATCTATTCAATATCCAATTAAATATGCCTCTTTGACTAAGCATGATTTTCCAGAGAAATATCATTATTTAATTGAGAAACTAGCAAACGTGTTAACAATCCAATCTGGAAACATTCATACTATCTTTAACATTGATAACAAGGCTGTTCGAGATATACTAGTTACACATGCCAAAAGTTCCACACGAATGTTCGTTCACACCGAATCAGATGATTTTTTAAAGAGATTAGATAAGATTAAAGACTATTACATAAGAATGTCGGCTCAGTTTGGTCAGCTTGCACTTACTCCCTCGTCCAGTTCTGGACCTAAGCCAATCAAATAACAAGCAAGTAGGTAAAACGGCTGCAAGCCTGCTAAAATTTAATTGCTAAAATAGATGAAATAGATAATGCTAATACTTCTAAATTTCCCTAGATAACATATTGAGAATCAACTTATGCCTGAATTTATTTATCAACTTGCTAGCATTCCATTATTTGCATTTCTGATGGCTATATTACTATCCATTTCATTAATTTCTGTGGCAACTGTTCGAAGATATATACCATTAGATTTTCGATACGAAGAAAATACAGCTATTGTGAGCTGTAGCGCTTTGCTAGGTATAATTTACGCCGTTCTTATTGGTTTTATCATACTATATCAGTTTGGTTCTTTTGATAAAGCAGAAAAAGCAGAAAACACCGAAGGCACTATGCTGCATAGTATCTATCATAATGCTGCATTATTACCAGCACCTCATAATTCTAATCTTCAATCATTAGTGAAAACATACACGAATAATACGCTTGATAATGAATGGCCCGCCTTAAATGTTGGCCAAAAAATCAGTCCTAAAGGAAAGAATCTTATTGAAGATATGATAAAGGAAATACAATCAATAAATTTTGCGAGTTTAAATGGTAACACCATTAATTTATTAAATGATATTCAGCAGGAAATCAGCCAACTTTTCAAAACGCATCATCAACGAACCGCCGTCGTCTATACCACGTTGAACGGCCATGTGTGGTTTGTATTACTACTAGGAACAATTTTTACATTGGGAATTAATTTTTTCCTTGGCATGGAATTTCGTTTACATATTTTTTGTATTTCATTAATTGCAACAGTGATGGCGATGCTCATTTATCTGATCGTCGGTTTGGACAGACCATATCAAGGTGACTTTGCAGTACATCCAGATACGATTGCCGCGATTTTAGAAGAAAAGGTTTAGGATCAAATACCACTTTATGATTTTACACAAATCTAAAGTGCACTTATAGCGGACTCTCTTTTATATGCATACAAAGACTAACAAAAACATTTGGCATATTATTATTGGTGGCACCATTGGCAATTTAACCGAATGGTATAATTTCTTATTATATGGTTATTTAGCTTCTATCATTTCTCAACTCTTTTTTCCTACCCAAAATACATTATTATCACTGACATTAGCATTTACTGTTTTTGCCATTAGCTTTTTTGTTCGACCATTCGGCGGAATATTATTTGGTTGGATTGGCGACACCTACGGTCGACAGCGTGCATTGGTCATTTCACTTATCATGATGGCTGTGCCTACATTTTTAATAGGTTGTTTGCCTACCTATCAAACTATTGGTATCGCAAGCCCTCTATTATTGTGCGTTTTTCGTATTTGTCAGGGCTTGTCCGCGGGTGGCGAGCACACCGGTTCTGCAGTCTATGTTGCAGAATATGCACCGCCCACACGTCGTGCATTATGGGTAAGTACAGTACCTACTAGCGCTGCGCTAGGCGTATTAATTAGCTCAACCACAGCATTATTGCTGGTTAATAGCTTTTCTCCAGAACAACTACTTTCGTGGGGATGGCGAGTCGGCTATTGGATAGGAACACTACTTTGCCTCATCAGTATTTTTTTACGCATTAGCCTACCTGAAACTCCCAACTTTCAAAAAATTCAACACAAAAAATTAAATAAGCGTTTCCCCATTTCAACCCTAATAAAAAATCCCACCACACGGAAAAATTTACTTATTGTATTTTGCTTAGCAAGTAGCTGGGGTGTTTTTTATCAAGTATTATTTATTTGGATGCCAACCTATCTCACCCATATTCAGCATTTTAATAGAAATATCGGATTACAAGTCAACAGCTGGTGCATCTTACTATTTGCCTGCTTAATAATAGGCGTGGGATTTTTTGCAGATTATATAAAACGAAAATATATTTTATTCTTTTCTTGTATTGCAATGATCGTACTAGCCTATCCATTATTTACGTTATTATCCTCTGGTAATTTATTGAAAGTGTATATCGCCATGGGAATATTCACCGTCATCTTCAGCTTATATTTACCCACAGCGTTTGTCTGCATGGTAGAAGCATTTAATACTGAAATACGTTATACCGGTCTTTCATTTGGATTTAATGTAGGATTGGCCATTTTCGGCGGGACATGTCCATTAATAATGACATGGCTAATTGAAGTGACTGGCAATAACTCGGCTCCCGCATTCTATATGATAGCAGCAGCAATCGTTGCATTATTGACAACTTGGCACATTCATGACAAAAGAGGCGAGCCTATTTGATAGACTATTGCATCAAACAGGAGGAACGTTTGTTATCAGAACCTTGCTCATCTATTTCTTTTTCGCGAGACGATAAAGAATTTCGCGCCAGTCGATGAGCCTCTCTTCTAAGACCAAATATGCCAGCATATCGCTTTTTATGCGTCTCTTTTTTTGAGGCTTGCGGAGGAAAATGTATTTCTGCTTTCGACTCTAGCTCCTGCGAATCTTTGCTTTCCGCCAACCGTTGATTAATTCGCTGTGTGTTCTGCACGATTATCGCTTGTGACGAAGGTGCTGGATCATATGTTTCATCCATCTTTTCAAAAATAAGCGGTATATTGAAATAGGGAGGACGCGCATGGCCGATAAAATAAATAGGAATAGGACGTTGTTTATGTCGAACATAAAGCTCGTAAAGAAATTCTGACATTCTATCTTCGCTCTCTCTAAGCTCTTGCCTATCGAGTGTGTTGGAAAAAACAAAAAGAGTGACTCTCAATCTTCTCGATATTCTTAGTGCTGATGAAACAGAATACGTAATATCAAATTCAGTTTGAGTCAAACGGCAATCGCCATCGTGAGTCGCTAAAAATGTTATGCGTGCTTGATCCTCTATGCTTCTTAAGGTATAGAGTTTTCCATGATGCTTTATTTGCCCGCCTGGTGAATGGCAAATATTTTCAAATTTTAATAAGTCACTTTTATCGTATGTAAACCCGAGAAGTACGATTTCATCCCAATCTGCTATTTCTGATTCTTCGAGTGCATCAACGACATTAAGACTGGAGGTGAGATGGTCATGAATTGTCCTGGCATTAATCCTGGCAGATAGCATGAAAAATCCTTTTCAGTATGCAGAATGCGGTTAAAATAAGCCTATCATGAACTTAATTAATACGCTATGCCAGATATACAACAATCAAAACCCATAAAAATTATTATTAATCAAATAGATGGAGACGCACATGTCTGCCTCACAGCATGCTGGGCTACAAAGCCCCGCAAGATTATTTCAGACAATAAAAGATATCCCTTGGCGATTCGTCGCTCATCGCGGCGCAAACAATGAAGCGCCTGGAAATTCTCTCGTCCACCGACCCGAGAATACACTACCTGCGATGCTGGAAGCCTATCGCGTTGGCGCACATTATGTAGAATGTGACATTCATATGACACGTGATAACCGTATTGTTGTATTACACGATGATACCTTGCGTCGTACAGCGAGTTACAACCCCTCCAAAAAACTCACGCTCGAGCAGTTTAAAAAAATACTCGATACTAAAATTCCTGAATTGCGTTATGAAGATGAAGTATCGCAGGTATCTGTTGGTGCATACAATTCAAGAATTCCTGAAGAATTTCATACTACATCCATTTCACCCCTAGAAGAATTTCTCGAACAATTACAAAATAATACGGATCGACGCTTAATTATTGAATTAAAAGCGGGTGATGTTGCCATTATTGATGTCTTACAAAAATTAATTGCACGTTGCGCACGCGAATTTAATTTAAAGCCAGAACAACTTATTTTTATTAGTTTTGATTACAATTTAATTGCAGAATCAAAAAAAGTGTTACCACAGCACAAACATTTATTTCTTACCGTCGCGCAACTGACGCCAGAGGATGAGAAATTGGGTTATTATCATTTAATCAAAGACAAAGTAACATTAGAAAAATATATTCAAATGGCAAAAGATGCGAGGCTCGATGGTTTAGATGTAGAGTATGATGCAGCATCAGTTGATGCCGAATTTATTCGCACCATTCATTCAGCTGATCTTTGCTGTGCAATATGGACGTATGAGCAAGATGATAATCTGGATATGGCGAAACGTATGCTGCAAGCTGGGGCAGACTATATTAATACCAATCAACCACAATATATGTTTGAACAGTTGCAGCCTGCTAAAGTCATTGATGAATCTAACGCATCGCAACATCATAAAAAAATATAATTTTATCAGCGGTTTTTTTGTTTAAGTAAAAGAATTGCTAATGAAAATGGCTCAGAATCAACAGAAGGAAAGCCTGAAAATGGGCAATCCAACGTAAAAATAAGATAAAAAACAAGGCCAATGACTAACGAAAAGCCACCTAATAATATCAGCCAAATACCCAGCGTTTGTGCGACAAAAAGGCCGTGAAAAGCAAATAATACAAAAGCACCGGTGAACAAAACCGGCCATAACGCTTTTGCCGTGTTGCCTCGCGCAATTAACAAACGTGTTCGTCGAGCATCTAACCAGTGATTGATCAGAGTCATCGCTTGAGAAAAGATAACCGCTTCACGTTCACCTGCAGGAATAATATGTTGTATCGCGTGTACTATTTTAATTGAATTTGAGTAATTTTGTTCGTGATCGTTAATAGTCGAACTGGTGGTATCTCTTAAGGTCAACCACTCTTGTTCAATCACCTTTTCAGAGTAAGCGAGCGCCACATCACGAATATTGAATTCCTTCCATCGAGGTGATGCTTCTACCGTATAAACAAGATCAAGTAACGCATAAGCTTCCTTTTGCACCGCAGCGTCTGCTTCTGAATAATTTTGCCAAACTCCCCATAACGTAAAAGTCAGCAAAATAGCGTAGACTGTACCCATAACTTGATAAACAGATGAAATTAAATCCGTGTTGTCTTTTAACTGATGGACATCAAAAAATTGTTTGCAAATAAAAGCAGCGATAAAAGCGATTACAATAGTAGCAACAACAATAAACGTAACTTGAAATTTTCCGGAGAATTTTAATAAAAATGACCGCATTGCAAATCCCTTAGCAATTCGTATGGATTTTTTAATATAACATATTTTCTGCGGAGGGGAACCTACAGATAGCCGTAATACTTATTTTATAACTGAGCCGCGCGCGTTAGCGCATACTGTTATACACAAGTTAAAGAAGAACTGTCACCCCGCAAAAAACGCGCCACTTTCTGTAAAAAGGAAACAAAATCCAATTCGCGTTTTTGTGCGGGGCCTGGTGCAAATTTTGAAAAAAAGACGCCCCACCCCAAGGTTATTTACCAGGCCCCGCACAAAATTTCGTGAAACAGCATTTTTCTCAACTCTATTGTGGACGAAATTTTTGCGGGGTGACAGTTCTTCTTTAACTTGTGTATAACAGTATGTGCTGACGCGCGCGGCTCGGTACTGCAAATCAATACGTTATGTTAATACAAGCGCTCGCTTCTTTTCTTCTTTTTTCGTTTTCTTCCTTTTATCTACAACAGCTGGCTTAAACTGGCGAGGAGAAGTCGATGACACGGCTGCAGAAGCAACAGGCATTACCGGCGGCGTTATGGCGTGAGCAGATGCGGCATCACTACTTTGCTGATTTTCCACCACTAACACACTGGGTGCCAACAATGGCATAACAGGTTGCGCATTAGCCAATCTCGTCAATACGTGAGAACTAGAAGAACTCACTGGTGCAACACTCGGTGGCGTACTCACTTTTGGTTGCTCAACAGGCATGACATCAGGCACAAGTAATGGTGGTGCAGATGCAGCCACAGCATCAGATAGTACTGGTGCTACTACTTGTAATGCAGGCTGCTGCCTTCCTAATGATAAATATGGCATCTGTTCTGATTCATCTGTCACTACACTATGAGAAGTGAGCATATTAATTCTAGCTTGCACTGCAGCCAGATGAGGATTTGTCGCAGAAGGACTGACATAAATAACCGGATAAGCAGACTGCACAGGGTGATGACTCGCATTCCCATAAAGCGGTTGCACATACGGGAACATCGCACTACTGTCACTTGCATATACCGGTTGAGCATAAGCCACTGGAAAATGACTTGTATTGGCATCAATCTGTTGCGCAAAAACAATGGGCACAGATGCACTACTGCTTGCACTCACAAATGCCGGCTGGACTAGCGCCTCCTGGACCGGGATACTACTCACACTCACTGCCGCGGGTTGAGACAACGCTGGACGCACGTTAACAACTGGTTTTACTGCTTGTGCTTGTGCCACTTGCGTTTTTAATGTTGTGATGATTTGTTTTACATCTGCTAGTGATTCTTCAACGTGTTGTACACAGATATCTTCTTTAAGTTTTTTTGCTATTATATCGTCAGCTGTATCTCTCAATGTACTTGAAGAATGCACAGAACGAAGCACCTCGCGGATTCCATGTGAAACATCTGCCTGATAACCGTCATATTTCGCTTGCTGTAATAACAATGCATCTGGGTTTAACAATAGTATTTTTTGAGCTTTCTGCTGTTCGACTACTTGCAAACACCAGCGCGCAAAATTCTTATATTTAAAACCCGCCTCTTTTGATTTACGTGTTAAATAATCGGTAGCATCTCGAATACGTAACTGCAATGTTGCATCTGATATATCAGGAAAACGTTTCTTAGCCATCTCTATTGGCGTCGATAATAATAACGTTTTGGTGCATAAATACAATTTGCGCCTCACACTACCTATCCCTAGATCAACGCGAGTGAAATAATGACGCATCATACTCATAACGGATGGCAAATAGTCTTGATTTGCCGATTCCCACATACCACTATTACCAGTAGTAAAAAGTTCTTTGTTTTTTACTTGCTGCGCCACATCTTTAGCAAACAATTCTTGTTGTTGTTTCTGTTTTGCTTTTTGTGAAAAATATGTTTGGAGTTCATTAACAGCATGCGTGATAGCTGGCAATTTAGCGCCATCTACCAGGAAAGCCAATTGTACTGTTGATGCTTCATCTAACGATTCTTTCTGTGACAACTCTTCTAGAATCTGCACTTTTGACGCGATGGATTGTTGACGAGCATTTTCTGCAACCATGCCGGCATACCCAGGCGTAGTGCTGGCTATCTGTGCCACTTTTTCTTTTTGGTCTTGCAGCAAATAGGACGACTTCATTGCTTCTAATTTACTAACTACTTCACGTGCTTTGGTACGGTCATGTGTATTGACATCCGTATAATAAGCCAGTGCCTTAGTGTACAAATCAATTATCTCATCAGTACTGGAAGCAATCTCTGCGGCGGGTATTGCAGCACTCATATCACCAAGATGAACAGCTTGTCGGTAAGCTTTTAATGCTTTGTCAGTAGAATTTTCATGATGATTACGCACATGAAAATCACCTAAATGTTTAAAAACAGGCGCGTATGTCGTTTCTTTATCAGGGTTTAAAATTTTTCTGGTTTCATCAAGTAAATTCTTGACAATATCTACAGATAAATTGTTATCCTGAGAAACAAGCGCAATCATAAATTCATATAATTGAATTTTATGCTTTCTATCATGTGCTTTTTTTATAGCAGGTAGCATTACTTCTTGCAGCAATATTTTCTTATCTATCTCCTGGAAATAACCGATATAATAAGACATTATGCTCACATGTAGCTTGGCGATATCCGCAAAAATTTCTACCTGTCTTTCTGCATCTGATTCCTGAAATAAGTTACACAATGCAATGTACTGAAACAAGTTTGCTTGTGGCAGAAATTCAGCTTTTTTTACTTTTCTAAATTGGGTAATCGCTTTGGCAAGATTTTTAGGCTCACCTTTTAATGTACCATAAACCATTTGCAACCCGCTGCACAAATTAGCTCTATCCTCCTCTATTTCTTCTGAAGTTTTTTTATTTTCTACATAAAGCATAACCTCTTTTGAAATACTACTAGCTGATAAAGGTTGAAACCACTTCATAAATTGCGTCATTTTATCAGGTGCTTTACTTTGTACTAGCTCAGCAGCAAATCGTGCGTTGTCGCGAAATTCTAGGAACGAATTAAACTGGTTTATCCCGTTGCGCTTTTCAACTATATAGAGTAATTCATCAATGACAACGGCTTTTTCTGCTTCATTTGTTGCAGCATATTCTTTTTCAAAAGCCGCTTTTGCTTCAGCGTATTTTTTTTGCTTAAGAAGAGGTTGCAAAGTTTCCCATATATTCTGATGCTTGCGGGAAATTGTCAGCCATTCTTGATGCTGCTCTTCGTCTCCCAACTCTTTGAATAAAACACCTGCTTCCTTGGCTAGCTCACTTTTTTTAGCGTGATCTGCTTCGTCGCATTGTTCATAAGCACGTAGCTTTTCGATTAATTTAGCAATGGGGTCGTCTTTGGCGACTTGCTTTAACTGAGTTGCAACAGAATAATGCTTGCAACAAGAAGGATCTTTTTTAATGAGCTCTACTATGATTTGTTTGTAAATATTTTTTTCGCCAGGATACGCACGATAATAATATATCGCACAGCCTAAAGTATTATTACCATTAAATGTTATTACCTTATTAAGGTCTACTCCATCCGCAGCTAACAGTTTTTTTACTGTTGCAAGCTTTGCACCATTAATCGCAACATGAAGCAGATCCATATTTTCCCACGTTGATAGCCCTACCACTGTATGAATAGTCTCTGGCGTCAATTGAGCAACTAACTCATCACCTTTATCTTGCACTATGAGAGAATACAATTTATGAAATTCAGATTTAATAGAAGAACCATAGTGTTCAAAAATTTTCGGCATAGGAAAGAACCTTTAACAGAGTATTATTTGCGCACATTGTACCCGATAAATCGCAACTTAGCACTAAATTTATTCAAAATTAAGCCCATATGGAGCGCAGCGCGTAATACGGGCTACACACTAAATTTATTCAACATAGATATGTATAAATATTGACACACAGCCCCGTTACCCTGTAGAATTGATTTAATTTTAATCAAATCAATTTGGATAGCATATAGTATGATGAGCTCACAACAGACAACTACCAGCGTAGAGCTGGTGGACATTTCGCCTCGTTCTCAAGAAACTAATGCCGCCGCTGCCAGTAGCAGTAGCCCAGCTTGTAGCCTGGTAAAAATGGCAATCGAAGCATCGAATAGCAAGATTCGCATACGATTTAATGGGAAAGAAAATGATATTCAACGTATTGCTGACTTTCTCAGTCAACAATTTTCTGGCAAAAAAATAAAATAAAGGACCAGGGTCAAGCGCGTCCTTATCATGTTAATCCTTGGGGCAGAGCTTGGTTTCATGATGCGACAGCGCTTCGACTTGAATGGTGGTTTCCGGCTGGTTGGGCTAGTGATGACACAATTAAAACGGCTATCGCAACCATTTTAAAACCGCTATCGCTTACATTGTCCACCACCGCGAATCCACAAATTTACTCTGCACCTCCACGCCATTATTTTATTGCTACAGACAACAGAAACGTGTTAAACGTGTTACCTGAAGCGGCTATTTCTGCTTGCACCCACTTTATTGGGTACACGAAGTCTTATTTACCGGCGGGTGACTATAACCCTGATCAAGTTCATCATTATCCACCCCAGACCAGGCCCCGTTTCAATAAAAAAATATACCCCGATGGATTTTTTAATATTGCTCCTGCCGAGACATCGACTGCTTCTGCAGAGACACATTCACTGCCGCTGTCATTATCCAAGCCAAGACTTGAAAAAGCACCTAGCATATTCTTGAAAGCGCCTCCCAGAGAAACAATGAACTCCTCCTCGGCCTCTTCTATGCCGAATACACCTGCTACTGCAAGTGCGATTGTTCTGCCTTTAGCAAGTTTGAAATTATAAAAATAAAGCCTGTCTTTCCCGCGAAGGAGGGAAAGACAGGCTTGGGGTTCGCGGGGACACCTCAGAGCCCCGTTTAGAAGCATAACGGGGTAAACTCCGCAAGCATGTCCACCAGAGTTAATTATTTAATTCGACAAAATCATCTTGCGCCAGTTTTGAAACTAGTTCAACGCGCGCTTCCAGTGATGAGTCGTCTTGCAGAGTAGACAATGCTTGTTTGCCATTCAGTTGCCGCCAAATCTTCCAGTCAGCGGGTGATATTTGACAATATTTATTATTATCTGGATTTTTTAAAATAATAACATCTTGACCATCTGCTGTTTTTCGTTGGAAAGGTATGACATGTGAGCTTTGTTTCGGTCGGCTACGCTCTACCATGGCGCGCATAACTTTATTCGACACAAGATTTTCTGTTTCCATTAATTCAGATAAATATTGATGTTGCAAAACCAATAGCTCGCCATCTTCTTGCATGCGCGCTGTCGCATTGCGCGGTGCGCCAGTAATCAACGTTGCCTCACCAAAAAACGCTGGTGCAGTGAGCACTGCCAACAGATGATCAATACCGTGTTCGTCTTGTCGAGTAATCTCCACTTTGCCACTAAAAATTAAATAACAACGGTCACCACTATCACCCTGCTTAAAAATAACATCTCCCGCATGATAGAACACGTCTTCAATGTGGCTAGCTAACCATGTCATTTTTTCTTGGGATAAATTCTCAAAAGCTAAGGCTTGCTTGATAAAATGAACTTGTAACATCTTATCAGCCGATGCGAGTATTTCTACGGGGATATGCGCGTACTTATCAAAAAATACGTTTAGCTTGTCAACATCAAGCGCCAGTGCTTTTATGGCCGTTAATGCAGTCACTGTTGCAGTACGTTTGCCCGTTGCTGAAAAAAGGCCTTTTTCACTCAATCCAATTGCCTCACCAGGGCCTAACACCGCTAATGGCACACTGGATGATGGTGTTTTATTGCTGCGTTGAGACACTTCCGCATGACCATCAACAATAATAAACACCTTATCAACGACAGCATCCTGGACCACAATAGCTTGGCCGGATGAGAAAGTAACGCCTGTCATGAGCTTAGCCAGCTCACGGCATTCATCCTCCGTCATCATAGAAAAACAAGGCTGCATTTGGACGAGCATTTCACGCTCCGCCAGCTTGACACTTGCATTGGCATCATTAAACATAACTATCCTTATTTTCTCTTATGACTTGGTGAATCTTGGAATTGGTGATACCCATCTCCAGCCTCCTCTCGATTAGTAGATGAAGAGGCTTTGCTTGAAAATGAATGATAGCGAGATGCTTTTTGCTTGTTTACAGGAGATTGACTTTCCACACCATCAAACGGTTGCAATAAAGGTTGACGGCTTGAAATAACAGATGGAGATGACGGTGGAACACTCTGCTTACTTTCAGATGGAGCAGGGAGTTTTTCGATTTTCGCAGTAAGAGCAAAGCCAATTTGATCAACTCGATTAAGTAGCTTAAATAGTCCTGCAGCTCCCAGATTATCCAAGGCAACACTGCTTGCTGGCCATCTTCTTGTGACTTCATGTTTTTCTTCGGGAGAAAGAGCAATATCATATTTTTTTGCGAGATTTTGGATATGATCACGCTTAAATTGCAGTTGTTTACGAATCGCAAGCAATACATTATCGTTTACTAAAAAGTTTATAGGCACTTTCGTTTTTTCTACTACGAATGGTAAAATATTAGGAAATAATTCCGCGATTCTATTATGAAATTTACCAAACTTTTCTGCCATATCGCTTGGCAGCACGTCCTTGTCAAATTGTATTTTCTCGCGAGTCAGCGTAACATTTTTTGATAAATAATTTATTAGAGCATCTTCCAATGCTTCAAATGTCGTCGCGTTATAAGCTGCCTCATACGCTTCCTGCATCAACCCCAAACGCTCTTCTTGCAACGATTGAACTGCTTTTCTTCCTGATAAGGTTCTAATGAGTTTATAACTATCAACGCTTTTTTCTTTTCTCGCCATGAGCACGTCTAACTCATGTAGCGTTATCTCTCTGGCTTGCTCTAACAAGTCATCATGGCGATTTGTTGAATGCATAGCACTCACCTTCAAGTCGATGTTTATTGATTAAAGTATAGTACTTTTTTAAAAAAGCAGAGACCATCACTAACTATTTCACTAACATTTTGATTTTATAAGAAATTCATTGGCGATGAGCCTCCTGCAAATGAATCGCCTATAATTAGTAATAGTTCAAGCATTTCATTACCACCTCTTTAACAGTAAAACTGCTTAAGGAATAGTATGATTATTTGTGTTTCGCCTGATGATATTATTGTCGATCTAGAAGCGAATGTGCTTGCTGATCGATATCAGGAAAATAGAGCAAACTTCGAAAAAGGCTGCTTCCAAGATTTGCGGCAAGATCACCGACTCACTTTTGTTGGACACGGTAATCGCACGGAATTTGGTGATGAAGGGTTAACGCCAGAGATGTTTGTCGCTAATTTAATTTCCTATTTTCCCCAAAGCCGAATTCCTGATTTCATAACGACAATTGATCTTGCGGGTTGTGGCGTAGGCGAAGTTTATGACAACACGAGTTATGCCAAACAAGTTCTCGAATTATTAGCAAAGCATGGCTATTTTCATATTCAAGTGAATGCATTTTGTAATCTTGTATCAAATGAGCCTTTTGCAGAAATCGAGCTACGTTCGAATGTGTTAGCCTATGACAAGAGTGTTAGCATCGTCGGATTGTCGATGGAGAACAAAATACTATTCGATGCAAAAATGCGTGATACCTTAAATAACGAGCCTTTTACCACTTGGAAAAATAAATTAGAGACCTTACTAGAAAAAGAAATGACTATTCATAAACAAATTTTAGAATTAAAACTCGCATCGAGCAGCAGTGACACTCTAAAAAAAATTAAAGAACTTCGAGCACAATTACCGACAATAAAACAAGAACGAAAACACGATGAAAAAACCTACCGGCAGCACCATCATGATTTGCACCAAACAATCTATCGGGAACTGGGTGTAAGCATTTATAGCGGCAATGATATCAGACGCACATTAGACAATAATCCTAATTTTCACCATTCACAAACGCAAACTACTATCCTAGTATCACTCTCAAAAGAAAAAAAATCACTACTTGTCAGTTTATACAACCGAATTGCTGAACTGAAAGAAGATTTATATTATGCAAATACTTCTCGCAATCCCCTCCGCTTAGTAAAACGCTTTTTTGAGCCTTCTACAGAAAACTTAACCTATCAAATTTCATCGTTAACAACACTTACTGAGCGGATAAAAGACCCGAACGAAACAGTAGAATCGCTTTATTGCATTATCTATCAAACGTTTCATGACGAAGCACTTAGCAATAAGGAAAATGATGTGACCTATGAAAAAATCCTAGCGACATTATCGGTCGACGATAAAACGCTAGAACACGTTAACGCTTCTGTAAAACCCCAGTAGCCACTGCGGGTGTTGCGGCACTTTCCTCTACCAAATCATCGTCATCATCAGCGATACCATACAAGGTCGGTCGCATGCACGCTCCATCGCGAAGAAGATGCGTTAAAATCTTAGCGTGACCATCTGTGTTCACATGATAGCCACCAACCACTTTCAGCAAAACATGTTTAGAGTTATCACCATAACTCCCCTCTCCCTGATTCACTGTCGACTTTTTCCATGCTGTATAAGCTGGCTCAAATGCTGCATAATTCTGGGCCTTAGCAGCAAAAAATACATTTTTCCATAATAGCGCCGAATCTTGCGGAACAGGACTATCCCGCACTGCAGAAAACCGACGACACCTTGACTGTGCAATCAGCCGCTTCCTCACCACAGAAGTTGAACTTAGCCCGCTTACTATTTGCTCTATAGTTGTCACAATCCTCAACATCACCGCATCTCAAAAATAAATTGAAACGACGGAATTTAGCATCGAACTAGAATTTGTCAACCTGTGATTTCTTCGGTTTAACGCCACCGATGGCCATGATGTCGCCATCCCCACCCACCATAATACCCAACTGAAACAGTAGCTGAGGGGTAAACATACGGATAATTATAAGGATAATAATAACCATTATAGTAAGGGGAAGGATAATAAGGGTAATTATAGTAAGGCACTGGACGATTACTATAATAAACAACGGGAGGCACAGGTCTATAATAAATTGGTTGATAATAAGGCGCCGGCGCTACTACACAACCCGTCAACGCATCAAAAAATAAGCACATGGCAACAAGACGAGTGATAATTTTCATCCGCAATTACCTCCCAACTATATTGCTAACATAATCAGTATACGCCTATCGTTAAGCCTAGGCAAAAAAACACATTTTTTAAAGTGACCGTTATTTCCCATACAAAAGATGCTAGAAAATCGCGATAGCTCTCTCTATAATGGCAACATAAAAATCAAATACTTCCTAACTGTTCAGACATTAAAAAATTCAACCGAGGAACAAACACATGGCGTGGGTAGATAATATTGCGGGTTGTAATGTTAGACAACGTTTTCAAACATTATTGAATAATCTAATGGCATTACATAAAACCTCTTGCAAACCCAAAAATAGCATCTATTTCCAGGCGATCGCTAATCTTCTAATAGACTTACTAAACCATATCGACACAGACACACCGCCTACCCCTGAGGGTATTGCAACACTAATTAATCCACTCACTGTTCAAATTGCAGAAATCGCCCGAAAAAAAGAGGGCCTACAGAATCAAAAAGACTTTCAAGACTTGCTAGCTGCGATATCAAAAGATGTAACAGAACTCAAAAACGCTTTCGAAAACGGCATCCGACATTATACTCCTGCGCCAAACAACCAACAGGGTGCAACATTCAGTGATTCAAGCTCATCTACCGTCACATTACGCCTAGCGTTGGTTGATGCACAATCAAGAGAACAATTAGAAACAACGATAGAAACACTGCATGATATTCCTGTCGACAAAACGTGCTCCAGCATTCTAAGCCGTGCCTTTTTCAAACATCCCGTTGCGATGGGTGCTGGTTTATCTGTTTTTCTTATGGGGACTGGTGCAACGCTACAATCAAGTCTGAATTTATTGCAGCCTTTGATAAATAAGAGCATAGATCTCTGCCAAGATGCGTTAGAATTCCGAGATATGCGCGTGCTAACCCCGGCTACTCTTTTGTTAGGTGCAGTTGTTTTAACAGGTTATGCTGTCTATCAAAGCATCCCAAATAACCCCGCACCTGTTAAGCCACCTAACGCAAAAGAAGATAACACCTCTCCGTTACTTTCTGATGAAGACCGAGATGCTGAAGCAAAATTAGAAGAGGGACGCGGTACAAAAATAAAAAATAATAAGTAGCATAGGGTGGACACGAAATACTTTGGTCGCCTTACCGAGCCGCGCGCATCAGCAAGCGTCACAGGACATTAAAACCAGTGACGCTTGCTGACGCGCATACCTTTATACACAAGCTAAAGAAGAACTGTCACCCCGCAAAAATTTCGTCCACAATAAGATTGAGAAAAATGCTGTTTCACGAAATTTTGTGCGGGGCCTGGTGAATAACCTTGGGGTGGAGCGTCTTTTTTTCAAAATTTGCACCGGGCCCCGCACAAAAACGCGAATTGGATTTTGTTTCCTTTTCACAAAAAGTGGCGCGTTTTTTGCGGGGTGACAGTTCTTCTTTAACTTGTGTATAAAGGTATGTGCTGACGCGCGCGGCTCGGAAGAAACAATCGATTTCAATGAAGAAGGAAATATTCAGAACAATTTTAGCTTTTCAGTATAAATTTAGCCGTAAGATTTCCTTAAGCAATTTATTATAATCTGTAAAGATCATTAAGAGAAACAAATCATTCTTATCGGGAAGGAACCTAATATGATGAGATGGCAAGCTCTTAACAATACCTCTTCATCCAAAAAGAAACGAAAACGCCGCAGTAAAAGTGTCGGTAACTCTTCTGCGTTTTGTTTAGCAGCATTCAGTGAATCAGCAGCACGTGACCCATACCCAAAACATCATAAAAAAAGAATACGCTCCACCTACGAAGACAATTATTCGGCTGCTTTAGCACTACCCTGCTCCTCCGCTACACTGAAAGCCGCACAAAACAACCCGCTAGCATTACTAGCGTTATCACAAACCCATATTAAAGAACATGCAGCAAGACGTGTTGATTTGTTTTTCTATACACTGGTTGCTTACTACAAGACAGGCTTATCACCCAAACAAGGACACACCGAATTACAACACGGCATCGGTAGAAATGCACGTGATCACAGCAGTATTACACAAGCCTGTCATAGTAGTTTACTGCCGTCACTGGTTGATGAAAGTCGACATGCTTCTGCTGCAGAAATGGAAGAAAATCCCAGCATTTTAAATGGGACACATTTTTTAGATAGTTTAAATGCAACAGTCGAGCTGCCGGTGATAGTCAATGAGTTTGACAATGAACTCGAAAATACGTTTGCCTGTCGTGAACAAAGCATTCTTATTCTTCAGCAAGTATCTGCAGGCGAGATTAATCCCATTGAAGGATTAAATCAATTTATGAAAATGCTGGATACCACGTTAAAAAATATAGCGACTAAAATCCAAAGAACAGGAACCCTATTTGCGAAAATTCATACATCTGAAAATGAATTATTGCAACTGGTGAAACAAGGCACTTTTGCCAAAATATTTTCTGCTGATAAACAAGCGGCAACCGATGAGTACATTGAATCACTGTTGCGCTTCACTCCCGCAGAGAAAGCATTATGCAACAGTAATGAAAATCAGCGAAAAAAAATATACTACAAAAAAATTACCGACTTACAAACAGAAATTTTACAGACAGAGCGCCAGTATTTTCAGCTACCGCGCTCACCCTAATCTGAGAGATGCGATACGCTTCATACTGATTTTTTCTGTCCAAACACAGACTCCAACATTCGCCAAAACTGCAGTCTATCTAAAACAGGATTCAATATATTAGTAATCACGCAATAATGTGAATTATTCGGCTTGCGATGGTGCTGACCATGATGGTCTGTTCTTTGCAAGATATACATTTTTTGTAGTAAGCCAATTATGTTAGGCTTATTTTCATAGCGGGTAATGTGTGCCCATTTATGAATTTGATTTGCATTCATACTGATAATCACAAACAACCACAACTCCCACGTTAAAAAATTCAAATAATAGGCGGTCATTAACGTAATCATTCCTGTCAAGTACAAATCCCAAGAACTTGCTAGCCAGGATTTTTTTAAAAATGCTTGGCCGTTTTTATGATGCTCTAAATTCGCTTCTATTAGCCATTTACCAAGAATAGGTGTTTCCGGTGACCAATAACTATCTTCCAACCAATGCACAAAACCCGTGACAAAATCGGCTACTAAAATAACGCCTATGGCTTTCAACAGAATAAACATAACTAACCTCGCATTTATAAAAAACCTCTCAATAAACACGAAATTAGCGATAGGTATCGCATATAGCAACTATATTTACAAAAGTAGCCTAGTAGTATACTATAAGTAGTATTATTTAATACTTTTTGAGGAAGCCATGTCCCAATCTGTCCTGCTCGTACAAGCGTTAAAACAATTACTCAAAAGCCAAAACATCACCTACCGTGCCGTGGCAAAACAATTGCAACTATCCGAAGCCAGCGTGAAACGCATGTTTGCCAATACGCAATTAAGTCTGGAGCGCATTGACGCTATTTGTGAAATGCTCGGTATAGAAATCGCCGATCTATTGCATAAAATGCAACACATGAGCAAGCGCATCATCCAATTGAGTATCGAACAAGAAAAAATAATTGTGAGCAATCGTAAACTTTGCTTAGTGACTATTTGCGTTGTGAATCGCTGGACGCTAGAAGAAATACGGCAATATTACAACCTAAGTGAGCATGAGTGTGTGCGTTACTTGATTGAATTGGATAAAATAAAATTTATTGAACTCCTCCCTAAAAATAAAATTAAGCTCTTAATTTCGCCGGGATTTAACTGGATTCCGAACGGACCTATTCAGAAGTTTTTTCAGCAATATATTTTAAGTGACTTTATTGGTTCTAATTTTCAAAACGAACACGAAGAAATGTTATGTCAGTTTGGCATGTTAACCAAAGAATCCAATGCGTTACTCCGAAAAAAACTCCGCCACTTAGCCGAAGAATTTCAAATAATGACTGAACAGGATGCTGGTGAACCGATCAATAAGCGTTTTGGAAATGCCTGTGTACTCATGATACGGCCCTGGGCACCGGCTATCTTCAATGAATTTATAAATAGTGAATGACATTTTACAAAAAACCATGAAGTAATGTGAACTTTCAGCAGCGCTGCGTGACACCAACCCCTGCTAACTAAACCCTATCAGCCTTAATATCTTAATTGAGGCCAAGCCATACAGCAACATACATGTTTATATAAATCAATAGAGTAAATCAAAAAACCCTCCGATTGAATGATGCACTCATAAAATGTAAGATGTGCTCCTACTGAAAAGTTACGGATCATTGTCTGATCAGCTATGTTATGAGGTTTTATGTCAACCGTTCGTCAAAGCTTGCCAAACGCATTATCGGAATTTACCAATCTTAACCCGGAAATCTTTTTTACGCGGCCAGAACTCGTAGTGCCAAATAAAGATTTAGCGAAATTATTTGGTAATGCAGTTGTGCAATCGTCATATCCTAGAAATTTTTTTCATCAGATTTATGTTCTAATTAATCGAATTTTTGATTTTGGGCGCCATTGGCGGTGCTCAATGTCACAAGAAGACATGTGGAAAATGCTGATAAAGTTTGCTTCCGACTTTCATGGGGAAAGAAGTGATCTTCCCTTGGAGGAAAGTTATTACAAACAAACTAAGCAAGATTTAGAAAAAATTTGTTCTTATCTTATCGGTGGTAACTTCAGAGCGAATGGCAGTAAAACGATAGCCATATATGAAAGATTATACCAAGAATTAAAAGCACAAGGCCCGGTTTATCGTTTCACGAAACCTGAGGAAGAACTTGCAGTAGCGTACCAAAAAATTTATGGAGAAGACCCTCTTGTTCACTATCAAATTAGCGATATCACGGCTTGTGAAAACTTTTCCAGCCAAATGAAATCGTTACTTGATCAGGTGTGTGATTGGTATGTCACTCGGCAGAGTCAAAAAACTGAAGTTGTGAAAAATTATTTTTTTCTTATTAAAAATAATTTATTCCGCATGGGTTTTTCTGGAATACAAAAGCCAGAGTATTTTGAAAAACTCAAAATTCTATTTGAGGATATTTATTTTTATTTGATTGATCCAACGAAAGACGACAAAGTAAAATGGCAAGCTTTTGCTGGGTTTCAGGGTCATGCTGTCAGCAACAGTACGCGTTTATTTGTTAGTGCGAGCAGGGCGTTACATACTTTATCTCGGCAAGTATCTATCGCAACCTGGTTACGAGAATTTGGCGATGAGATTATTTCTGATATTGCTCGCTCTGATCAGGCTGGTATGGGTTATCGTGAAGATATGCAGTTAGATGTCATTTATAATGCTGAAGCTGAACGTCAACAATGGCAACCGCTATTAGATTTACGCGGTGTCGCTAGGCTTTATATTCCAAATCTCGACGAGCAAGAGGTAAGACGGTTTCGTCATGTATATGTGGGTAAATATAATTCTACATCTGCTATTATCGATTGCTTACAAAGAAACATTATCGTGCATATTCATTTATTACAGGAAGAGTTTGGGCGTGAAGAGACATTGGATTGGCAGCCATATACTCAACCGTTTTATGATCGCGTCGTATCTTTTTTAAAAATGCTGGGTTTAATACAAGAAGATTGCAATGCCCTGTTAACACGCAATGAAGAGACTGCGCAATTTAAATTTAATAGTGAAAAACTAGAACGCGTTTTAACGATATTCGCAGAGCGTAAGAATCAGATATTTTCTAAAGAAAGTTTGCAAATTATCCAGCTTGAGGATAACGAGACAATGACTGTTTGCAATAAAATGGTGATTCGTAAATCTCAATTTGATGCGAGCAAGCCCCCATCGTTTTTATATAGCTTGGATCTAGAGAAGTTAGATGAATTGTACAAAATGATAGGAGATAGTCTACCCCAGTTAGCAGAAAAAATTAAAAATCCAAGTGGTCCGCGTGACTTCATGGAGTTAATGGGGTGCTGGCGCCTTACTACATTAATACGTGCTGGTATTGCCTCGAGTATTATCAAAAACCCGGATGATTTAAAGAATTTCTTACCCTATAATGATTTGGCTATTCGGGAGCTGTCAAATGTTTGTGATGAAACCACCGCGAATTGGTTATTAAGTCTTTTACCAGAGGGAACTTTAGAGGATCTTTTACAAAAATACGCCTACATGATATTAGCATTATTGCATATTCCTATTTTTTTGATGGTATTTGCAAAAAAATATTTAACTACTTCTGCTGTCGAAATAGAATTTACTAAGGCTATGGGCGGGCATGAGATTTGTTTAAAGTCGAATGAGGCGAAGATCGAAACTGGCAAGCTATATTTAGAAGAAAAGAATGGTTATATTGCCTATACGGTTATTACTCCCAAAGGAGAAACCGTTAGTAACACTGTTTTTATAAAAGCCCCTAAGCCTTTTACTCTAGGTGCTTTGAATGTTTTGAAATGGCGAATATTTTCAAAGATATCATCAGACGATCATATCCATTTAAAGCGTGGGCCTTCTTTCCCTTTTACTCATCATGATGAAAAGGAGGTAGAGGAAGTTCAAAATTGCCCTGAGCTATTGGCTTTCATTAATAAATACAATTTATGGGGGCAGTGTATCTCTGTATCTTTTTCTCAGTTGGTTTCTTTTGTTACGTTAGAACTACTTACCGCAAAAGATGTTAAAAGTATTGTCGATAAAAACCCAAAAGGTTATTTTGTTAGAGATAATGTAGATGCGTTATACGCGTTGCATTATGCTTGTGAAGAACCGTTAGACGGATATTCATTTCACGAGCATGAAAATAGATATAATCATGACCTTGTTACAGGTTGTGCTGCATTAAGCAACGCAGAAATACGTGCGCTCGTTTCAACATTAACACAAAGAGAGTTATTATCTTGTTATCTAGTTGACCTTGAAAGTTTGGCTGTCATTGTAAAAGGATATCCAATAGAAGAGTTTCTCTCTGCGAATCCGGGTATTCTCCCAACGGTGATAAGTAATCCAGGTGATTTACTGCGAGCCATATCACTGTATGGTAACATTATTCTGGAAAAACTCAGTCCTGAGAGTAAACGTGATATTTTTATTGATTCACAGACATCAATCTGGGGTTATTCTGATTGCAAAAATTTCAGCCAATGCATCGATTTTTTAGATAACGATAATTTATTAGATTACTATATTCACGATGCAAGAGATGTCATTATTGTTTTGCAGAAGGCACTTCAGCCAAAAGAAATTTATCTAAAATATGCCAAGTCTTGGGAAAAGCATATTAAGGAACCACAAGATTTATTGACTATTTTTGCGATTCTAGAAACAGATAATTCCAAAGATGCCAACCATAGCAGCCAGAAACACTACATGGATAAGTTGCTTAGTCTATTTCCACAATTAAAAAATAGAGAGCTTACTGATTCACCTCAGCTTGTTATTAATCAAACCACAATACATTTTCCTCGCCCCATTGTTATAGCGCTTCTGCTGCAACGGCAAAAAGCAAAATTATTACAGCATTTTACAAGAGATTTTACACTTTGCTGGGAGCTGACTCAGAAAGCACCCGAGTTTGATCTTTTGAATTACTTTCGCGAGAACCCTGAAGAACTGGCAAAGCTAATTTCACCTCAGCTAAATAAGGCTCAACTCGAAGCTTTTGAAGATTTACTAAAGCAATACGAGCAGCCTTTTTTGGACATGGTAAGGTTCCATGTTCAAAAACATATTCAATCTGTAATAAATGCGCTACCTTCAGATCCATCAAACATTTTTTATACTTTTGTCATGACGATCATGTTTATCGACGCCTCAATAAAGGGCATGCGGAGCTTTCTTGGGGCTGTTGATTTGTTAGTGTCTTCACCTTTTTTTGAGTTAAATAAGACAAAAGAAGCAGTAAAACAAGAGTTCCTTAGAACGTACGCTGGCGCATTGGTTGATGCAATTAATACGGGTGAGGATATTCTTCTACTATTAGAATTTACCCCAAAAAAATTCCACCGCACCTTAATACATGAACTGATTCCAGGTAAGATTGGATTAATTAACGAAAATCAAATCAACCATGCAGACAAGTTTAAGCAATTAATGGATGCAGATGTGTTAGCAGAAATTGTTAATTCAAAGGAAAATGTAAATCTCATTCATGAGTTGCCATTTAATATCGGTGAAGATAAATCTACACTGACATTTTTTGGAAATGCTTCGCATGTTAAGAGCGATGTATCACCGTCACATAAATCGAGTTTTCGTATATAACTCCATGACCACTAAACTAAAGTAGGCGAAATTTTATTGCAAGCAGCAATGGGGCTGACTAAGATAATTTTTTTCGTGAATTTGCGACAAGCAGGTGTAGTGTATACAGACCTACCGCAATCATGCATATGAAAAGCCATAGACCCGCCGCTAGCACAACAAGAAAAATATATGCGATCAATGAGCTATAAAATATTGTGTTATTTTTGATCAAAAAGAGGTATAATACAAATTGACACGCTAGTGTCATATCTCTTGGTCCATATCAGCAATAGGAGGAACTCACCATGTTAGGCTGGGCATTAACCTTTCTTGTTGTTGCAATCATCGCCGGAGTCCTGGGATTTACAGGTATTGCTGTGGCGGCGACTGAAATTGCTAAGATTATCTTTCTAATTTTTTTAATCATGTTTGTTGTATCAGCATTGCTATACTTCACAGGCGCGACATTTGGCATGCTAACCTGGGTATTCACATTCCTGATCATCTCTATCATTGCAGGTGTGTTAGGATTTACAGGCATCGCTATTGCATCAGCTGAAATTGCGAGGGTTATCTTTGTAATTTTCTTTATCTTACTGATTATCTCATTCATCATGCACTTGATGGGAAAATCAAAAGCGGATTAAAAGAAATTGTTAGGCACAGCATAAAACGCTGTGGATACTGTGCCTAACAACCTAAATCAGTTAAACTAGTTTTTTATAGCTGATTTGCAAGGAATACACAACGATGGCACATCTCTCGCAAAAACTATTTAACAAGCTTCCTGTTGGGGTATTAAGATTCATCTTAAACTTATGGCCACCATTTTGGGGTGCTGGCATTCGTGTCAAAAAAATCTCTCCTGATTTTCGCGCCATCTCAGTCAGAATGAAATTACATTGGTATAATAAGAATTACATGGGCGTCCACTTCGGCGGCTCACTCTATTCCATGACCGATCCATTTCCCATGCTAATGACAGTACGCAATCTAGGCAACGATTATATTGTTTGGGATAAAGCTGCAAAAATTAACTACGTTAAACCAGGCACGGGAACTGTCTATGCCAATTTTGAAATCACCGCGGAACAAATGGCTACCATTCGTCATGAAGCGGATAATAACGAAAAATATTTATTTGATTACCCTATTACTGTCATAGATGATCAAAGCAACATCGTCGCAACGATTGTTAAAACCATTTATGTGCGCAGAAAATTTTTAAGTCTACTGCCATAACAATTGATAGAGAAATAATATGAAAATTTGGGTGGATGCCGATGCTTGTCCGAATGTCATTAAAGACATTCTTTTTCGTGCCGCTATTCGCACCAAAACACAGACTATCTTAGTTGCCAACCAACTGATTCGCATTCCGCCTTCACCATTCATCAAGAATATGCTAGTCGGATCTGGATTTGATGTGGCCGATAATCAAATTGTCAAAAGCATGGAAGCGGGTGATCTTGTCATTACTGCTGATATTCCACTAGCAGATGGCGTGATTGATAAAGGCGGCATTGCACTCAACCCACGCGGTGAACTTTATTCCAAAGATAATATTAAACAACGCTTGTCCATTCGCAATTTTAATGAAGCAGTGAGAAGCAGCGGTGTTAACACGGGTGGACCTGCGGTCATTAACAAACGCGATTTACAAACGTTTGCTAATGCACTTGACAGCTTGCTCACACAACAACAACGGTTACGCTAACCCGTTGACAAATTATGGCTGCTAACGCTCCACTTACCCCCATCCTGTGTAGGAGGCAGCCCTATGAACTCAAGAGAATCCATGCGGCACAGTTACTCTTATCCCCAAAAGACCTATATTCAGCCGCAATTCCTCATCGCCCAAACTGATGTATTGCCATTGTATGGTATGCCATGTTATTATCGCGCAATAATATGAACATAACATAGCATAGCACGCTGAGAAAATATGTCATATCGAATAAAAGACCATCCAGGAATCTTGCTAAAAAAAGCCGCGCGCTTATTTGAGCAAGTTGCCAATAAAAAGCTAGATACGCTGGGTGTCACCCATGCGCAGACTGTTATTCTTATCCGTTTATGGGAGCGAGATGGACAAAAACAAATGGAACTCGCAAATAGTGCCGGGTTAGATCAATCAACAGTTGTGCGTTTGTTAGATCGCATGGAAAGAGATGAATTAATTAAACGGATTCGTAATAAAGATGACAGACGAGTTTTTAATTTTCATCTTACAACAAAAGCTAAAAAGGTGTGTCAAAAGCTTGAAGTTCATTCCCATGCAATAACTGAAATAGCGCATCAATCTCTTTCTAAAAAAGATATTGAAAAATTGACTCGGCTTATGAGTACCATTGTTGATAACTTGCAGCGATTTCTGGAGCATTAGCTTTGAAAATGGCGTTGTTGCATCAATCAAAGTTTCAACATCTCCCCTCACAGTGCTTTTCTGTGGGAGATGTTGAAACTTTGATTGATGCAACAACGCCTTTGAAAATATGTTTCTTAGCGCAATATGACGGCGGCAGGGCGTTAGTAGTCTTGATTTATCAATGGGTTAGCAGAAAGTACCCTTGATTATATTCATGAATTGTTTTTCCCGCTTTTTCATGATTTATGATAAAATATTACACCATAAAATAACAACGGTCCAATAACAGCGCATTGAGGAGCCCATTATGCTAAATAAGTCTGCCATTGCTATTGCCATTACAGCACTCAGCCTCTCGACAACTATACAGGCGACACCCGAAACAACGTCACAGTATTACCAATCCATTTTAAACAATCCACAACGTTTATCGCATTTTTTATATAACATGCCCAAAGGCGGCGACTTACATAATCACCATGGCGGCTCCAGCATGGCAGAGAATATGATTCGATATGCCAAAAATGATCATCTTTGTGTAGATACAACAACCGAAACAGCACGCATAGATTCAACTTGCTCCCCCACCAATCTTTTAGAAAATATTACGCGTACACCGGCCGGGGAAGATGCGCTTGTCGATGCTTGGTCCATGCATCACTTCCATGAAGGCAAAGAAACTGGACACGATCACTTTTTTAACTCATTTGCAAAATACAGCGCCATCACATCACAACACTCCGGCGAAGTGCTCAGCGAAATTGTTGATCGTGCCGGCAACCAAAATGAAACTTATCTGGAATTAATGGTCACACCTGATAAAAATGCATCTGGTATGCTAGGTAAAAGTATTGGCTGGAATCCTAACTTAAGCGAATTACGCACAAAATTATTTGCCGCCGGCATAGCTAACATTGTTGGCGACATTTCAAAAAAATTAGACACCGACGAAACCTTCATGAAAAAATCACTTCAGTGTGATACGCATGCTCCCATGCCAGGCTGTGGTGTCAAATTACGTTATCTCTATCAAGTCTTACGTGAACAACCACCTGAACAAGTGTTTGGGCAATTGCTTGCAGGATTTGAAGCAGCAAGCAAAGATCCACGTGTTGTGGGTATCAACATGGTTCAACCCGAAGACGGCCCTATCTCCATGCGTGATTATGATTTACAAATGCAGATGGTTGGTTTTCTACATACTCTTTATCCTAACGTCCATATTAGCTTACACGCCGGTGAACTAGTTCCAGGCTTAGTGCCAGATGATGGTTTGCGTTTCCACATTCGTGATGCGATTGAAATAGCGCATGCAGAGCGCATTGGGCATGGTGTTGATATCAACCATGAAGACAATATGAATCAACTGCTTGATGAAATGGCAAAAAAACACATTACGGTTGAAATTAGCTTAACAAGCAACGCCATGATTCTAGATGTGTCTGGCGACAAACATCCACTGCCTTTATATGTGAATGCGGGTGTACCTGTCACACTGTCAACCGATGATGAAGGTGTCGATCGCACTGACATGACCAAACAATATGAAGTGGCTGCAACAACTTTTAAATTCTCATACCCAACTCTTAAATCTTTCTCACGCAATGCGCTGGCCTATAGCTTTTTACCAGGCCAAGCACTCTGGGATGATTATGCATACCAACAAGTAACATCCGCTTGCAAGCATGACACGTTAGGTAATGAAACGCCTTCCACAACCTGCCAAGCATTTTTAAGTAACAATGAAAAAGCACGTTCGCAATGGGAACTTGAAAAACGCTTTGTGAAATTTGAGAACGAATATTAGAAACACCCTATGTTCGGTGGACACGCTGCGCTTTGTCCACCACCTAAAAAATAGCAAACAAAAAAAATCCCGACCCTGTTACCAGAGTCGGGATTTTTGTTTTACAGTATCAGATTAACCGAAATGGTAACCTAAACCGAAACCAACAAAGTCTGTGCTCTTCAAGTAGCTGGAGTTACCGACTTTTTGGATGCGAGTCCAAGAAAGATCAGCAGACACATTCTTGTTGATTGCATAGCCGATGCCAGCACCAAAGGTTGGCAAGAATTTGCTTTGACCTTTGTTCAACTTGTAGGTTGCGCTACCAGCTGTATCTGTGATGTTGCCAGATTGGTTCAAGTAAGCTACACCTAATTTACCAAATGCATTAAAACCGTATTGCAATGGCAATGTACCCTTACCAACTAAGTCAACAGCATATGTCTTGAGTTTTTGATTCAAGTTCAAGCTAGTTGCAGCACCGGTTGCGGCAACTGTTTTGTTCGCAGTGGAATTACTAAATTTGGTGTAACCCAATTCAGCAGCGAAATTTTCGGTGAGGTCATAACCAGCAAATACACGGCCAGCTAAACCATTATCACGGGAACTATTCGCAGAAGCGGAGCCAGTTGATGTGAGGCCGAGATTTTTGGTAGCGGTTGAAATATCAGAATTAGCAATACCACCCTGATGGGTTGTACCCCAACCTAATTGACCACCAAAGTATGCGCCAGAAGCAGATGCACTACTTGCAAGCAATAAACCAGCAACGCCAGCAAGTGTTGCAGATAGAACACGTTTCTTATTTAACATCATTTAAATCCTCATTTGTTTTTTTTGGAGAAAGCAAATTATACATTCAAGGCTGTTAAGGTCAAATAATTACAAGCAAAAAATTACATTTTTTTGCCATTTTGGGTTACATGTGAACAACAAAGAACAAATAATAATCAAACATACCTGGGCGCTAGTGTAAAACAAAAATAAAAACTTTTTTGATCTGGATAAAAAAATATCAAAACAAAAAATAAAACGTTTACTTTTCTGACCCAAAAAAAGTCAATATCAGCAAGACAACCAGAATACTATCCATCTAAAAATCTCGACAAAACAACAACTCTACGAAAAAAAATCTAATTCTTGACAATAACGCACGGCATTTAGACAATCGCTGAATTCAATTACGTTAACCCCCATCGCGGGCGCCCGCGGTGATCCCGGATCAAGTCCGGGAACGGGGAATAAATTTAAAATAAGGAAGTTGCCAATGACGTTACCGAACCTCACTCCCGGCGCAGCCTTCAGACACGCGCTGACACGTGAAAAACCATTACAAATTGTCGGCACCGTGAATGCTTATACCGCCTTGTTAGCACAGCGTGTCGGCTATCAAGCAATTTATTTATCAGGCGCTGGTGTTGCAAATGCCTCTTACGGTTTGCCTGATTTAGCTATTACAACAATGAACGATGTCCTAGAAGATGCACGTCGCATTACCAATGCAGTGGACCTGCCTTTACTTGTTGATATTGATACAGGCTTTGGCAGCGCATTCAACATTCAACGCACCATTCAAGAAATGATTCGTGCCAACGTTGCCGGCGTTCATATTGAAGATCAAGTGCAAGCAAAACGCTGCGGTCACCGACCCGGTAAAGTCATCGTCAGTACCGATGAAATGGCAGACAGGATCAAAGCGGCTGTAGATGCACGCTTCGATCCCACCTTTGTGATCATGGCAAGAACCGATGCACTGGCCAGTGAAGGACTTGATGCTACCATCGCTCGCATCCATGCTTATATTGATGCGGGTGCTGATATGATTTTCTTTGAAGGCGTACGCGAATTATCGGAATACAAAGCACTTGCTCGCGTCATCCATGTCCCTATGCTGGCAAATATGACCGAATTTGGTGTCACACCCTTGTTTAGTGTCGACCAACTGGCAAATGCGGGTGTCAGCATTGCACTTTATCCACTGAGTGCTTTTCGCGCTATGAATACAGCCGCATTAAAAACCTACGATGTCATTCGTCAAGAAGGCACACAAAAAAGCCTCATCCCTGAGATGCAAACACGCGAAGCACTGTATGATTTTTTAAATTATTACGATTATGAAAAAAAACTCGATGAACTATTTTCTGAAGGAAAAATACAATGAATAAAAAAACCGGTGGTCTTGCGGGTATCGTTGTCGGTGATACAGCTATCAGCACCGTAGGTAAAGAAGGCGTCGGCTTAACGTACCGTGGTTACACCATTGAAGATCTTGCAGCGCATGCAAGCTTCGAAGAAGTAGCCTATTTATTAATTCATGGCGAACTACCGAATTCACGCGAATTACAAGCATACCGTGAAAAGCTCATGATGATGCGCCCACTGCCAGAACAGTTAAAACTTGTTTTGCAATCGATTCCAGCCAACACACACCCAATGGATGTATTGCGGACTAGCACTTCTATGCTTGGCACATTAGAACCCGAATCCAAGCAATATCCTCAAACCAATATCGCTGATCGATTAATTGCGTGCACACCCGGTATGTTACTGTATTGGTACCACTTCCATAAAACCGGCACAGCCATTAAATTAGAAAGCGATGAAGACACCGTTGCAGGTTATTTTTTACATTTATTACATGGCAAGCAGCCCGATGCCGAGCATCGTCAGGCTGTCGATGTTTCGTTAACTTTATATGCTGAACACGAATATAATGCCTCTACCTTTGCCGCACGCGTGACGGCTTCCACCGAATCTGATTTTTATTCTGCGATTGTGAGTGGCATTGGCACGTTGCGCGGCGCATTACATGGCGGTGCAAATGAAGCCGCGATGGATTTAATTTCCCGCTTTAAAAATCCAACAGACGCCGAAGCTGGTATTCGTAATTTGCTCGCGAAAAAAGAAAAAATCATGGGCTTTGGTCATCGCGTTTATAAAATTTCTGATCCACGTTCCGATATCATTAAACAATGGTCGAAGCAATTATCTACTGCAGCAAAAGATGGCTATCTCTACCCTATCTCTGAAATAATAGAAAAAGTTATGTGGGATGAAAAACATTTATTTCCTAACTTAGACTTCTATAGTGCGACGACGTATCATTTTTGTGGCATCCCAACGCCGATGTTCACACCTATCTTTGTTATGTCCCGCATTTCTGGCTGGAGCGCACATGTGATTGAACAACGTGCCGATAATCGTTTAATTCGCCCAGATGCAAACTATATTGGTCCTGAACAACGCGCATTTGTACTACTGAAAGATCGAGGATAATCACATGTCAAAACATATTGCCGATTCTAACGTCAAACCCAATCCGGATAATGAATTAATTGCGATTGCCAATTACATCGCGCATGATTCGGTAGATAATACGCTAGCATTATCTACTGCACGTTACTGTTTAATGGATGCACTGGGTTGCGCCTTACTCGCTATGCAATATCCTGAATGCACAAAATTGCTTGGGCCTATCGTACCTGGTACACAAGTACCTTATGGTGCGCGCGTACCTGGCACTCATTATGTGCTTGACCCTATTCAAGCGGCTTTTAATATTGGCACACAAATTCGCTGGCTTGATTTTAATGATACGTGGCTTGCCGCAGAATGGGGACATCCCTCTGATAATCTGGGCGCTATTTTAGCCGTGACTGACTACGAAAGCCGTCGTCGCATTGCGCAAAGCAAAACACCATTCACTATGCATGATGTTTTAATTGCAATGATAAAAGCTTACGAAATTCAAGGTATCTTAGCCTTAGAAAATAGTTTTAATCGAATTGGTCTTGATCATGTTGCACTTGTTAAAGTTGCATCAACCGCCGTTGCAACACAATTACTCGGCGGATCAGAACAAAATATCATTGATGCCTTATCACATGCTTGGATTGACGGCCAAAGCTTACGAACATACCGTCATGCACCCAACACTGGCTCACGTAAATCCTGGGCAGCGGGCGATGCAACCAGTCGCGCCGTCCGACTAGCTTGGTTAGTACTACAAGGTGAGGCGGGCTATCCTAGCGCTCTCACCGCTAAAACCTGGGGGTTTTACGATGTGACCTGGCGCGGTCATCATTTACATCTGCCGCAACCGTTTGGCAGTTATGTCATGGAAAATATTTTATTTAAAATTTCCTACCCCGCTGAATTCCATGCACAAACTGCCGTGGAGTGTGCTATTGCATTACATCCACAAGTGACAAATCGTTTAAATGACATTGAAAAAATTGTCTTAACAACGCAAGAATCTGCCGTACGCATTATCAGCAAGACAGGTCCATTACATAATCCTGCCGATCGCGATCATTGCTTACAATATATGGTAGCCATGGGATTGATGTTTGGCGACTTAAAAGCAGAGTACTACGAGAACGAATTTGCGAAAGATCCACGCATTGATAAATTGCGTGAAAAAATGCAAGTTCACGAAGATCCACAATTTTCGAAAGACTATTTACACCCTGAAAAACGTTCAATAGCCAATGCCATTCAAATTTATTTTACCGATGGCACGCATACTAAAAAAGTGCAAATTGACTATCCAATTGGTCACAATCGTCGTCGCGAGGAAGGCACCCCACTCTTGCTAAAGAAATTTGAAAATAATGCGATGACGATGTTCAATAAAGAACGAATGCACGCATTGCGGGATTTATTTTTAGATCAAAATCGACTAGAAAAATTACCCGTCAATGAGTTTATGGACATGTTTATCAAAACTTCGGCGACGGCACCGGCTTAATTTACTCGCAACGCTTTGTTGCATAAACCGTAAATCCCCTCCACACTTTTTGTGAGGGTAATTTGATTTATGCAACAACGCCCTTTTAAACAGAGGAGACCCGCCCGTTTACTGAGGTGTATACCTTCCAGCAGGCAGAATGTCTGTCTGTGGATGAACTTTAGACCTTGCTCTACTGCCAAATAAGGATAAGAAGCTATCCATACAACCCGGTTGGCCTTCTTGCGCAGCCGCCTGCTTTCTTCGCTGCTCGACAAGCTTGGCTTTATTTTTTTGATCGATCAAGTCTTGTGATATGATACGAAAGACTCTTGCTTCATCTATTTGCCCAATTCCCTCGATTCCATCACCGCATAGCCTCTCAATCACGGGCGGACGCTCACCTGGCTGCAGGGGAGTAGGAGCCCAAGCAAAAATATTGGCGACATAATTATTATTCAGATAGCTGTTATACCAATTCTGAACTTCAGGTGTCGTTAACTGACTTAACAAATCAACAACATGATGGATGAAATAAAAAACATCTCTGAAATCTTGGGAATCCTCTGAAAAATGCACCGCTTCAATTTCATGCCAAAAAAGCGTTGTCGTGGGGCTTTTATGAAGCCATTTACCCTCGCCATTCAACATATACTGTTTTACTGTTGCCAAGTCATACCAACTGGGGTCCTCTCTAAATTTGATTCCTTGGGTAATTTTGGTTCCAGCCACGGGGCAATCTGCATTTCCCAACATCACTTCTTTGTTGTTGGATTGTTTACAAATTTTTAATGCCTGATGAAGAGAACCTAATGTAAAATGCTGCGCTAAACTTTCAGCAAGGTTGGCGTGCCCAAGCTGAAAACCTAAAGTCCAATCATACCCTGGTTTATCCAGCAATAATTTTGCTGTTTCTTCATGCGCATTCATGACATCACGAAAGGCCATTTCTAAGATCGTGGGAGTCAGTGGTTCACTCTTCGATTGTCTCCGTGATATCACGCTACTGATAGCTCTTGCTAGCATCACTGCAATGGAAAGAGGAGAAGAAATATCATTTACTACGCAATCCATGGATCTTGAGATACTTTGGCGATCTAGATAATAAATTTTCATGGATAAACCTTCATGAATTGGAATACAAGACTGACCATTATATATTCAATTTATTAAGGAATTATTAAATAATGATCACCGGCGGGGGTTTATCTAACTGATTGAATAAACTATAGTTATTAAAAGAAACGTAGGGTGGACAAAGCGCAGTGTGTCCACCGAAATATTGGTGGACACGCTGCGCTTTGTCCACCCTACTATTTATGCAATAGCCTCTATTTCATGGATTGGCGCCATTCAACACATTAGAAACCGCACCGCCAGCCCCCTGCAACTGATCCGTGATACCCTGCATAGACCCCGTCACACCCTGCACTGCTGACTCAGTCTTTTGACGCAAAGCTTCCAATTGTGGATGCACTAATTTATCAAGCCACGCAACGATAGGCTGGAAAGATTGCACAAATTGCGATTGCACCCATTTAGGTTGCACGCCCATGGGTGTTAACTCCGCAATAAACATTAAAATAATCACAACAACGAATCCGCGCAAGCCGCCAAATAACGCGCCCAGTAATCGATTCGATAAATTATCGCCCGCTCCGCTAGCAATACCAACAACGATTGTCTTAACAATATAACCAACAAACATGGTACCCAAGAATAACAATACAAAACTGATGCCAATCGACATCATCGATACAGATTGATTAATCGTGTCCGATGCACCACTCGGCACAGCACTCGCAACACTTCCTGCAACCTGTGAACCGAAACCTGAAAACATAGGCGCAAGCTTACCTGAAAATAGTGTCGCGACCGCCGATGCGGCAACCCAGGTAATCAACGAGATAACTTCTTTTAAAAAGCCTCGGATATAACCCGCCAACATCGACAAACCAAAAACAAACAATACAAAATAATCTACTGAATTAAATGCGGTTGCGGCTACTGTTCCGTTCATAGTCTTCTTCCAACTAAAATAAATTTAATTATAACAACTCTATTGAATGTCGACATCTTTATATTAGAGTATAATGAACAAGATAATGTAATCCCATTGGAATACAGACGATGAATGAAGATTTAATTAATTCAATCAAAAACTGTAAAGTTTTTACGTCGCTTGATCCGCAGGGGGATGTATTTCAAGCACTGATTGCGCAATTTGTGGAAGTTAGTATTGATAGTGGCGAGATTTTATTTCATCAGGGTGATCCCGCTGGCTCTTTGTATATTTTGGTAAGCGGCAAACTTAGCGCTATCTTGTCAACAACTAACACAAAACCCCGTATTGTAGGTCACATATTACCCTCAGAAACAGTCGGCGAACTCGGTGCGCTCTCTGATGATCCTCGTAGTTTGACAATTAAAGCCGTAGAACCCAGCAAGTTACTACAGCTTTCTAGTGACATATTTAAAAAACTTTGTCGGCAATATCCTGCTATTTTATATGAAACACTTCACCCTGTAGTGAGTCGCTCACAACAGATTCTTCAGTTATTTGGTACCGGCGAAAAGAAGAAACACATCGCCTTAATTCCAGCAAATCAATCCGTTCATTTGGAACAATTTGAAGAAAAACTCAAAGATAAAATTAGTCGCTATAAAAAAGTCGCTTTTCTGAGTGAAACGGAAATTAATTCAGAAGAAAACCAAAATCTACGTAATTTTGAAGAACTCATCTCCCAAACAGAAGAAAACAATAATGTTATTATTTATCTACTAAAACCTTATGAAACACCACTATCAAAAGCATGCTGGAAACGCATCGAAAAAGTGTATGTTATCGCAGAAGGAAATACCAAACCGTATTTCGATACTTATACTCTCGAAAAACTCCATAACACCAGACAATTAATTGCTGTGCGTCGCGAATTGATTTTACTCTACAAAAAAAATGTTTTACCGAATAACACGCAAGAATGGCTGAATAAAGCCGATTTTTTCTTACACCATCATGTTCGCTTGAATTACACACCAGACTATCAACGCGTACTGCGCTTTATGCGCGGCAAAGCATTTGGATTAGTCTTAAGTGGCGGCGGCGCTAAAGGATGGGCACACATTGGTGCTTTACGTGCGCTACTCGAATCACATATTCCTATTGATGCCATTGGCGGCGTCAGTGCTGGCGCGTTAGTCGGCAGTCTATATACACTCAATTATAATTACGAAGAAACTTATCATCTGTTTGAAAGATTATTAGGTGCGGCACATAATGTTGTCTCACTCAAAAATTTTTGCTGGCCTGCCATCTCCTTATTTAATTGTGAAGATTTCACTCTTGAAATACAGAAAATTTTTGGCACTAAAAAAATTGAAAATATGTGGCTACCGTATTTCTGTGTAACATGTAATCTCGGCACTTACAAAGAAGCGACGCATCGTAGTGGTTTATTATGGGAAAAAACGCGTGGGAGTGTCGCTGTGCCCGGCTTAGTGCCACCCATGGTCATTAATGGCCAACTTCATATTGATGGCGGAATCATCAATAACCTACCCGTCAATACCATGCGTGATATACTCGGCTCTGAAGGAAAAATCATCGCTATTGAATTGTTAAATCGCTCTTCCGATCAACAACGTTATCACTTTCCACCCACATTAACCTTCAAACAAGCTTTTCTTGCGAAACTGCGCTTAGGCTATCGAGATTATAAATTTCCACCTTTTCTAGAGACTTTTATTAAGTCGCTACTCGTGGGTTCTTCGGTCACTCAAAAAGAAAATAGCATGGCAGCAGACTTATTGATTGATCCTGACACCATCGGTTATAGCATGCTGCGTCTAAATAATAAAAAACAACAAGATGAGTTAATAGAATTGGGATATCAAACTGCTTTTGAAAAAATTGCGACGTGGGATGTGAAAAAGTAGCCCGTACCGAGCCGCACGCATCAGCAAGCGTCACGATACGTTAAGCCCAGCAACGCTTGCTGACGCGCGCGGCTCGGTATGGACTACCTAGCAAACAATCCTTCACAAAGCGTCGGAAACTCATCAGTGAATACCGCATCCACACCTTGCATAAATAAGTCATGTGCACGGTCTATGCTATTCACCGTGTAAGATAAAATTAATTTATCCATGGATTTGATTTTTTTAATTTTATCCCGTGAGAGAATCTCTTCATTCACATTGACAGAGACACAATTTAATTCCTGACAGATAGCTTCCCATCCATCAAACCATTCATGAATTAACACACCAATAGCTGCATTTGGCGAACGCTTTCTGACGTGCTGCAAAATCGGCATAGAAAAACTAGAGATGAGAGGCGGCGTCATACTGGCTGTCCAGTGCTGGCGAATTTCATCAAGCACTTTCACAACCACCGTTTCTTCCTGCCCAACTACCGATTTAATTTCTACGTTTGCCGCCATGTGATGCTGTTTTAGAAATGTAATCACTTCGTTGAATGTAGGAATCCGTTCATTGGCAAATTCAAGCCCAAACCAAGAACCTGCGTCTAATTTTTTTAGCTCGCTATAAGGATATTCACAAGCATTGCCAGTACCATTGGTAGTCCGATCCAACGTGTCATCATGAATAATAATGGCTTCGCCACAGGCTGCTAACATGACATCGAATTCGACCCAGGTTGCACCAAGTTCTTGAGCGACAGCAAAGGCTGCTAAGGTATTTTCTGGTGCGAATGCACTTGCACCACGATGAGCAATTAAGGGCGGTTTAAATTCAAAAGAAGACATTGGCGAGATTAATTCCCAAAACACCAACCACAATACATAATAAAGAAATTACTTTAACAATAGAAAGATATTCATGAAATAAAAATACACCAATAATAGCAACTAAAATGGTGCCAATACCCGACCACACAGCATAGACAATGCTAATATCGACACCTTGCACTGCCATTGTCATAGCAACAAATGAAATCATGTAAAAAACAAATAAACAGATAGAAGGTTTGAGTTTTTGCAAACCGTCCGAGAGCTTCATCGATACGGTTCCTAACACACCGAATAGAATAGCAACACTTAAACAGAACCAACTACTATTTGACATTAACATCACTTTTGACACTACCCCAACCGTAATCCCATCACACCCACGATAATCAATGCAAGAGAAACCACTTTGACAGTCGTTACCGGTTCATGAAAAAAACAAACCCCAATCACAGCAATCAGCAATGTTCCCAAACCTGACCAAACCGCATAAACAATGCTAACTTCTAGTCTTTTCAAGGTGAGCGTTAAAAAAATAAATGAAAACAAATAAAAAATAAAAATAAATACAGACGGCGTCATATTATTAAAGCCATCTGATAACTTCATAGAAGTAATACCAGCAACTTCCAGCAAAATAGCTAATAATAAATAAATACCAGTCATAGTTGAATATGTCACTAAACGCTTCGTTATCATAAAATTTAATGTATCATCTTAATTAATGCTTGATCTGGCATTGTTGCGAACACAATAGTTGCATTTAAATACATTTTATCACCTACCGCTAATGAATTCGCATTATTTGAACCTGCACTCTTGTTCATCGCCATGATGCCAACTTGTGGCATAGTAGCTAGCGTAACATTACTTAAAAAATTCACATCGTGAATATAATATTTTTGATCTGGATATATTTTATTAATGCGATCCAATTCTTCTTTTGCTTGCTGATAAATATTGTTACGCAATAAAATATTTGCATCCCGTAATTCTTGCTCGCTTGGCGTGAACTGAATATTATCCAAGGTGAACGCTTCTCCTGGTTTGCTTAAAGTTTTTGATCTATCACGCAGATTCGGTAAGGCGGCTGCTGGTAAACGGGCTTGTGCACGCATTTGCACGTTTTCTAGGCCTGATTGATCCAAGTAACGATTAAATGAAACAATGTGCCACTCACCTTTATCCGATAATTTCGTTAATTTTTCGAGAGCGTTGTCTTGCACTTTTTCCAGACCCGCATCAGGAACGCTCGCACTAATACCAATCGTCACCAAAGCGGTTTTCGTCGCTACCCATTGTTCAGAGCTCAGTTGTAATGACACCCTATTTAACAATGAGTCAGAGCTGTCTGAATCCGCCCAAACTGGTATTGTTACCGCTAAACTCGCTGCTGCAAGAATACTGGTAAAAATCCGCATAAATCACTCCATGATCTAAAGATTGTGTGGCTATTCTATGCTATAGCGCCATAGAAAGCAAAAAATCCTCTCTAAAATAAAAACTATTCCTGCAAAATCAACCGGTTAACCGTAGGGTGGACAAAGCGCAGCGTGTCCACCATCATCTCTGGTGGACACGCTGCGCTTTGTCCACCCTACATGGCTTTTCTTTCTTTATTTACCTGTTAGAATACGTCTCCGACGTTTACTCAATACCACCATAGACATCATGACAAACCCCTTACAACCACCTGTCCCACAAAAACCTCAACAAAAAATGGTGTGGGGTAATCTCTATGGTGCCAGTATTGGCTTAGCAATCAGTTCAGTGATAGCCAACACAAAACAACCCATTGTTATTATTGTTGCCGACACACTGGCAGCCACTCGCCTGGAATATGAATTAAATTTCTTTCATCACGATCAACCCATTTTACATTTCCCCGATTGGGAAACGTTGCCATACGATCAATTTTCACCACATCAAGATATCATTTCCGAACGCCTGGCGGCGCTTTATAAAATGCCTGCATTAACCCAAGGCGCCATCATTACTCCCATTGCAACACTCATGCAAAAATTACCACCGCGAGAGTATCTGGACGGCAATACATTTTTACTCAATACACATGACAAACTAGAATTACACGCGCTAAGACAGCGACTCAGCAAAGCAGGTTACCGTGCAGTTGATCAAGTCAGAGAACATGGCGAATTTGCCGTACGTGGCTCTATCATCGATCTTTTTCCCATGGGCAGTGTAACACCCTATCGAATCGATTTATTCGATGATGAAATTGAAACAATCCGCACCTTTGCAGTAGAAAACCAACGCTCACTGGACACTGTTAATAAAATAGAAATGCTACCTGCCAAAGAATTCCCGTTAACAGATACCTCCATTGAACGTTTCCGACAAACTTGGCGCGAGCGTTTTAGTGGCAACCCAATGAATTGTCCGATTTATCAAGATATCACTGAAGGGATTTGCACACCGGGTATCGAATATTATCTACCTTTATTTTTTGAAAACACACAGACGATTTTTGACTATTTACCAGAGAATAGTTTACTTATTCAACTTGGTAATACACACACCAAAGCCGAAGAATTCTGGCACGAAATTCAGGCTCGCTACGAACAACGGCGCTATGATATTACAAGACCTTTACTCGAACCACAGGCACTGTACATTCCAACGGGGGATGTTTTTAATCGCATCAAAGCGTATGCACAAATTAAAATTCAAGCAGATGCAGTGGAAGAAAGCATTAATCATTATAATTTTGCGACACAAACACCACTGAACTTCCCTGTTAATCACAAAGCATCGCAACCACTGCATTTGCTGGAATCATTTTTAGAAAATGATACCGGCCGTATTTTGTTTTGTGCTGAAACAACCGGTAGACGCGAAGTATTATTACAATTATTTCATACCATCAAATTATCGCCAAAAATATATCCTACATGGCATGACTTTCTAGCAGACAACACAAAATACGGTATCACCGTTGCACCGCTCGATGACGGTCTTACACTGGCAGAACCGCCGATTACACTGATTGCAGAAACGCAATTATATGGTAAGCGCGTGATGCAACGCCGTCGTCGCAAAATATCCGTGCAAGATACAGAAGAATTAATAAAAGACTTATCCGAATTGCAAATCGGCTCGCCGATTGTCCATATCGAACATGGTATTGGTCGCTATCTAGGTTTACAAACATTAACAGTCGGCGAACAAGTCGCGGAATTTTTAACATTAGAATATGCGGACAATACGAAATTATACGTTCCCGTCTCTTCATTACACTTAATCAGTCGTTATAGCGGCAGCGAACCAGAACATGCGCCGTTACATCGTTTGGGCACAGAGCAATGGCAACGCGCAAAACGCAAAGCCGCCGAACAAGTACGCGATGTCGCAGCAGAATTATTAGAAATTTATGCGCAACGTGCCGCTAGACCCGGTGAGGCTTGTACAGAAACCGATGGACAATATGCCGCTTTTGCTGCTGCTTTTCCTTTTGAGGAAACACCCGATCAACAACAAGCTATTGATAATGTCATTGCGGATATGATTTCTGACAAACCCATGGATAGATTGGTTTGTGGTGATGTCGGCTTTGGAAAAACAGAAGTCGCCATGCGCGCCGCCTTCATGGCTGTGCAAAACAATAAACAAGTGGCTGTGTTAGTCCCAACAACCCTACTTGCACAACAACATTATCAAAACTTTCTTGATCGCTTTGCGGATTGGCCTATTCGCATTGCTAGCCTGTCACGCTTTAAATCGGCCAAAGAACAACAAGTCACATTGGACAACTTACAAGAAGGCAAAGTCGATATCGTCATCGGCACACACAAATTATTACAAGAAAATATTAAATTTAAATCGTTAGGTTTAGTCATTATTGATGAAGAACATCGCTTTGGTGTGCGACAAAAAGAACGCTTAAAATCACTGCGCTACGAAGTAGATATTTTAACGTTAACAGCAACCCCTATTCCACGCACGCTCAATATGGCATTCGCCGGAATACGTGATTTATCGTTGATTGCAACACCGCCGGCACGCCGCTTATCGATTAAAACATTTTTGCATGAATATAAAGATGCGATTATCCAAGAAGCCATCTTGCGCGAAATTATGCGGGGTGGCCAAGCGTATTTCTTACATAATGATGTATCCACCATCGAACGCATCGCAAATGATCTTGAAAAACTTATCCCAGAAGCACGGATTGGAACCGCACATGGGCAAATGCGCGAACGCGAACTCGAGCAAGTCATGTCGGATTTTTATCATCGTCGTTTTAACTTATTAGTTTGCACGACTATTATTGAAAGTGGCATTGACGTACCGTCTGCCAATACCATCATTATCAATCGTGCTGATAAATTAGGTCTTGCGCAACTACATCAATTGCGGGGTCGTGTTGGCCGCTCGCACCATCAAGCCTATGCCTATTTACTCACACCCTCACCGAAATTACTGTCATCTGATGCGAAAAAACGCTTGGATGCGATTACTTCGCTTGAGGATTTAGGTGTAGGATTTACATTAGCAACACATGATCTTGAAATTCGTGGCGCCGGTGAATTATTAGGCGAGGGTCAAAGTGGCAACATGCATGCGGTTGGTTTTTCACTTTATATGGAACTGCTATCACGTGCTGTTGAAGCGTTAAAATCCGGCAAAGAACCGGAATTAGAAACTGTCCTCTCACAAACCACTGAAATTGATTTACAAATCAGTGCGCTAATTCCGGATGCCTATCTTGGCGATGTACATTTGCGATTACAATTTTATAAACGTATTGCCAGTGCTACCACACAAACTGAATTGGATGAAATTCAAGTTGAAATGATTGATCGCTTTGGCTTACTACCCGATGCATTAAAGAATTTATTTGCTATGACTGAACTAAAACAAGCAGCAGAAAAATTAGGTATTCGCAAATTAGAAGCCAATAGCAAAGGCGGTAAAATCGAATTTGGCGATAAACCCAATATCGATCCGCTAAAAATTATTAAGCTTATTCAAAATCAAGCGAAAAAATATCGTCTTGATGGACCAACAAAACTTCGGTTTATGCTGGATGCTCACGAAAACAAAGACCGCATTCATTTAGTTGAAAAAACACTAACTGAACTGAACGATTAGCTAGGCAGAGAACTGTAGGGTGGACAAAGCGCAGCATGTCCACCGATATATTTGATGGACACGCTGCGGCTTTGTCCACCCTACGACTTAATCTTAGAAAGGAAGCTTAATGCAATCACATTTTGACAAATACCTCGAAAATATTGGCCCTTTTGTAGCACAAGAAGCTCCCAAAAAACCCAAAAAAAAGAAGCCACTATTGAAACTAGCAAAAGCTCGCCGTATTGCCACAGAAGCATGTGATGGCCCTATTGATAGTATTAGCCGTCTTTTTAACGAATTTCCTTTGGATTATACAATCAACGTTGACGATGAAGATGAAGATAAAACATTTTGTGTGATTTCAAATAAAACCCATTACCACTGGTTAAGACGCTATGCCACTATCCTGAATCGCGGCGAATTGCGGTTAATAACCGATAATAACAACGCCATCGTCACCACTACCGACGCCATCATGCTTGAAACAAAAGAATTGGCCTCTAGCATTATTGCAACAGCATGCGAAGATTTACTCGATGAGAAAGGTCAATTGAAATCAAATGTAATTGCATTTTTCCAGTTCCAGCCTCTACTGGAAAAATATCAAAAAGATCTAAAAAAAATAGATGACATCATTGCTTATCTTATTTTCTCTTATTGCGCACAATTAGTTGTTGCAAACTTAATGACAAACATTATAAACAGACAAACTGGCGGTAGTGAGGATTGCAAACTCTATGGTCAGCAAGTTATTCAAAGCGATCGTTTTAACCGGTTTTTTAGAGAGCTATTAATTAGTAGCGATGAAGAGAAAGCGTTACAATTCACCTCTTTTTTTCGCAATCGTATTGCCGATTGCATTGCCTTGCGCGCTATTCAAAATTGCGATCCAGCGGTACTCGTGCAAACACTACTGAAACGCCCCAATGCCGATGATTTGATTCCTGCGGTCAAAGATGCGACTTATTGCAAAGAAAATCGGAATGAAATGGTACAAAGCCTGAAAGGCTATCTCAAGCAACAGCATGATGTCGCAACGCAAATTAAAATTTTAGACGACATTCTAGCAAATAATACCCTAGGCTCTTTACTTAATGCACCACGCCATCCTTGGTATGATGCAGCAGTGTCATTTGCTCAGTATATTGGTTCTTTCTTTTATATAACGTCTGCTCCCACTTATCTCACCGACAGTTTAGTAGAGCTAACGCAATATAGAGATAGCTTAAAACAACAAGCTCAGCCGAAACCTTAAAAGTTCTGGTGGACACGCTGCGCTTTGTCCACCCTACAATATTGACAAAAATTTGTTATAATGCAGCCCAAAATACTCCAATACAGCACAGGCATATGAAATTAATACAGAATAATACGAAACCCAGTCATCACCCCTTATTGCCCCTTGGCATATTAATCTTACTGGGATTTGTCTGGGGCACGGGGTATTCCATTGCTCGCTTTGCCATCACTAATGGCGTCAACCCCTTAGGTTATAGCTTTTGGCAGTCGCTTGGCCCCGCTATACTGATTGGCCTACTCGCCAGTACCAGCAAAGAAAAAATGAAAATCTCCATCCCCCACTGTCGCTATTATTTTATTTGTGGCTTAACGGGTATTGCCTTACCAAACACAAATATGTATTTCGCCGCTCCACATTTACCCGCCGGCCTATTAGCTGTGATTGTCAATACCGTACCCATTATGGCCTATATCATGGTATTGATCACGCGCATCGAATCATTCAATTGGACACGCTTGACAGCCGTTGGCTTTGCACTAATAGGTTTAATGCTCATCCTCTGCCCTAGCTCCAGTCTACCGTCACCTA
>Ga0206815_1028_pt1 | contig 44783 bp, 41 predicted proteins | sample Alteio_BWOrgCont_91_FD_152864 | JGI IMG/M metagenome (GOLD analysis project Ga0206815, IMG submission 152864) | Enriched cells from forest soil in Barre Woods Harvard Forest LTER site, Petersham, Massachusetts, United States -... | ecosystem: Environmental > Terrestrial > Soil > Temperate forest >...
GATCGGTATGCTGCGCATGACAGATGAATCGGGTCCGGACGCAAAAATTCTGGCCGTGCCTGTCGATAAATTATTAACACGTTATCATAACGTACAAAAACCCGAGGATTTAGGTAAAGATTTTCTGGCATCGATTGAGCATTTCTTCCAGCACTATAAAGACCTTGAAGTGGGTAAATGGGTCAAGACGAATGGTTGGGATACTGTCGATGCAGCAAAAGCAGAAATTCTTGCTAGCGTGAAACGTTACGAGACAGCGGGTACAGTGGCTTAATATTAGAAATGAAAAAGGGTGGTCATCATGACCACCCTTTCTTACCTACCCTGGGCTTCCAGCCCTTCCTGCCAGTCCTTGGCGGACTATCCATCGAGGTATCAGTCCATGTTACCGGTCCCTTACCCTCATCCTTGAATGAAATTCATCATAGCAAAAGCTAAGGGTGCTACAACCAGAGTGATGGTATTACAAGGTATTATTGGTGTATTTATTTGCAATAGCATATGTAAATTTATATATAAATCATATAGTTATATAAATTAAAGGAGAAAAAGCTGCTTTTTAGATGAGATATATCTTACGTAACATGTAGGCAATATCTCACAAAACACTAAGAGAAATAGCATACCAAAGCAGCGGTTATTTTGATTGAAAAAGAAAGCGTAAGCGTGCCAAGTCTTAAATTTTATTGCGGCCAAATTGGCTTAGCCAGCGTTGCAATGCAGATCCAAAGTATAGGCTGATCATGGAGGTGCCAAAGATCATCAGTGCTAGATAAATAGGTACGAGCCCCACTGTGAGAATATGCCACTCTTTTGCGTAATGGTTGCTCCACGTTAAGACAGAGGATATGGAAAAGGGGAGTATTTTATCTGATACCAGCACGTAATAAATGCAATATACCGCAATAGAGAGGCATAGAATGCCGCCGATAGTGAGGGAGCTATTTTTGGTTGTTTTTTTAAACACGACAATGTCCACTAAATTCTTTAAATTGTGGGCCATTGTAGAGAGGTTTGCTTAAGAGAGAATTAAGAGGCGCAAATTTTTGCAAGTCGTTGTCCCATTTGGATATTTGCATTTGCTATGGCGGTAGGTTCCCATACAATTTTCCCCTGTGGGAAGAGCAGGATAGCGGTTGAGCCCAGTTTGAAATACCCTAATTCGGCACCGCGGGCCAGTTCAATCATGTTATTGCCGGTGATTGGGTATCTATCGTGTTGTATCGTGCGGGATGGTAATGGTTTGCCCCATGCCGTGTTGATGCTGCCAACCAGCATGGCGCCCACTAAAATAACAGCCATAGGGCCGAGCGCAGTATCAAACAGACAGACGAGACGTTCATTGCGTGCAAAAAGCTGCGGCACTTGTTCCGCAGTGCGTTGGTTTACTGAAAAGAGCTTGCCAGGTATATAAATAGTTTCTCGCAACTTGCCTTGCATTGGCATGTGTACACGATGATAATCTTTTGGCGACAAATAAATAGTCGCAAAATAACCATCATGAAATTCATCGGCTAATTGTTCTTGACCACCTAATAAAGCAGATAAAGAGAAGTCAAAACCTTTGGCTTGAAAGAGTCGATCTTTTTCAATATTGCCAATTTGACTGATGCAGCCGTCTGCTGGAGAGATAATAGCTTCGGGTTCTTCTGCGATGGGACGTAAGCCAGGCTTTAATTGTCGTGTAAAAAAACTATTAAAGTCAGGATAGTCGGCGATGTTGCTAGATAATGCAGCCGTTAGATCGACTTGATAGCGCTTGATAAAATAACGAATTTGCCAATTTTTAAGCCAAGACCAGCGACGTGATCCAAGCCAGCCGGCGAGTCGGGTGAGCGTACGCTGGGGCGCTAGATATTGAATCAAAGTGCTAAACTGTATTTTTATCATCGCTATATGCTACATGCAAAAAAGAGCCGCATTGTAACGCAGTTAGGGTTGTTTTTGAAATGATATAAGGCAATTTATGCGGTTCTATCTCGAATAGCATCAATAATAGTATCGAGATGTTGCTCACCATCCAGCTGTCTTACTTGCCCAGTGGGTGAGATGATAAAAGTCGTTGGCAGGGTCGTAATCATACTGTGATCAATATAGCGATCGAATGGATTGTTGTGTAGAAGTAAAAAATTCATTTGATGATTTTCAGCAAACTGTTGTTGTTCTTGGTCAGACAACGCATCGTAATTGATAGCAAAGAAAATTGCCGGCAATGTTTGGATGGCTTCAGCCACTTTGTTGAGTTCAGGAATTTCACGGGTGCAATAATAACACCACGAGGCCCAGTAATTAATAATAATCCATTTGCCAGGATGTGCCGAGAAATGGTGTGGTTTGCCATAAATATCGTAAGCATTTAATTCTGTAGAGGCAAATAAAGGTGATGATAGCAGTAAGCTCATGAAGACGATTGTGTGCAATAAAATATTTTTACAGTGCATGCGAACAGCCTCATTAAGTTATCAGTAGTCCCAAGAAAGCAGTGAAATCATTCGCATTTCCGCATACACTAAATCAGTATTGTTAACGATAAATTGTAAGAGGGATCGCTATGCTAGTCAAAGCCATTGTGGTGCTGTTTCTGTTAATTATTTTGTATAGCTTGGGCAGCGCATTATTTTATTTGGTGAGAGATAAAGGATCTGATTCAACACGGGTTGTCAAAGCGTTAACCTGGCGTATTAGTTTATCGATGTTATTGTTTGTGCTTTTATTAATTGCATTTTCGTTGGGATGGATTACTCCACATTCAATTTAGGATAATAAAAATAACTATGCAATTTATCCACCAACTTGAGTTTGGACTGCGTAAAGCAATGCGCCATCGTGCGGATTGGCACCGTCTGTTGTATCTGGTGATTGTGGCAACCATCGCAGTTTATGCCGCAAGTTATTTACAGATTGCAGAGGGATATTGGGTTCTCATTGCGGCTTTATTCGGGTTCGGATTGAGTACGCATTTTATTTTCTATCGTGCATTCCTCGTATTTATTGGGATTGGTGTGATCAGCGCGTTAGGCGTGCTGATTGCCAGTCTGCTTGCGAAACATGTATTTTTGTTGGCGTTGTTTTTGTTGCTAACAACCTGGCTCACTATCTATGCGGGGTTGTTGTATGCCAGCGTTTGGGGGTTGGGATTTGCGGCGAATGTTTCTATCATGTTAGCAGCCAGCGTGCCAGTGAGCATGATGGATGCCATACAACGTTTTTGGTGTGTTCTACTCGGATTTTTGATCGCGTTTATTATACGGTTTGTATTTATTCGTGATCGTTCGCAAGCTGTGATGCGCATGAAGCTAGCCTATAGTCTTTATCGATTAGCACAGTTAGGGCGCGTTATTTTTTCTGCTTATATCACGCATAATTATGCTGATGAACATTTTAGTCATGAAAAAAATCTTCATCTGAAGCGTTGTCGGTATTTGTATGAAATTGATCAGGCGCGGCAATTGTTAACAACGTTCACTGGTAAACGTCGTGAGCAATTTTCAGAATTAATTAATCTCATCGAATGCAGCTATGAAATGTTACAATCTATCAGTTTGCTCATTTATCGTGTTGATGATCATTCCACATTTGCTGTAGCCGATAAAGAATTGATAACTATTTCTAGTAGTATGGTAAAAGAATTTGATTTATTGGCGGAGCAATTGCAGCAACGCCGTGTTGTGGCTGCTCAGCGCTCGACTATATTGAATGAAAATATTTACGAAATGGAAGAAATACACTGCTCTGTTTTACAAGTGGTTGCGAGCGAGCCATTAGTATTTATGATTTTCATACAAGATATGTATGGGCTTGATAAGATCATGACGCAGCTATTTGGTGCGATCCTGAGGTTGGTGTCACGATGACGATAGAATCCATGGTAGCAAGGCGTGCGCTAGGAACAGCATTCGCTATTTGTATCGCGGTGATTGTTGATAGATATGCATCGACACTGCAAACTGGCTGGGTGCCGTTAGTCGCGATGATGATTATGCAGTTGACTATTCGTGTTAATTTACGGCTCGTATTAGAGCGCACATTGACGGTGTGTTTTGCCATATTTTTTATTTCAATGCTATTGAGTTGGCTGCAACCAGTCTATCAAACAATTTTTATTGTTTTATTGTTTTGTATGATGTGCAGTGTGCATGGGTTATTTGTCACGAAAGATAGGCTGTTTTCTGTATGGTTGATGGTTGCAGCGGTTGCCCTTATTTTGTTGGTGCCCTCTCTGTCTTCTCAGCATTTGTACGAGCGCATGCATGATGTGGTGTTAGGTGGTATCGTGGGTATATTATCGAGCATGATAATCTGTCCTGGCCGACCAGAGGTGGATTTTCGGCGAGGCGTCATCCCTGTACTGCATGCGTATAGTGATTACCTTGTAGCTATTTCTGCATTACTTTTTCGTGTTTCTCATGCAGATGAGGTGGTGCAACAAAAAAAAATAGTGGTTGAACGCGTGTTGCAAGAACAACGGGCTTTTTTTCCAGCATGGGTTTATGAATTTGGTTTTAATCCGGAGTTACAGCAAGGTCATCGACATTTTCTCATTCGTGTTGAACAAATGGGGCAAGTGTTGTTTGCGATGCATCAAGTTGCACGTCATCCGATTGATTTGGCTTTGTTGAGTGAATTTCAACAAGGGTTACAACAGGCTGTTGAACAGTTACAAGGTATGTTGGCATTGTTTGTTGCACGTCTTGAATTACAAAAAATCGCGCAGCCACTCGAGGATTTTGGTAAGGATTTGCTATTACTCGAAGAAACGTATCGTCAAGTCATTCGCGTGCCATTGGAAGCGTTGGACTTGTCGCAAGATTATATTGATATTGCCGCTTTTATTTATGATTTAAAAGATTTGTATCGGTTGACAGTGAAGTTGGCTGAGGCGTTGCGGTGATTTTATGTTACCGAGCCGCGACCGTCAGGGAGTGTCCTGGATTCACCGGTAACGCTCCCTGACGGTCGCGGCTCGGTATTATGCTCACAATTTTTTATTCATCAAGACTGGTGACAACTGGACGCTCAGTTAAACTGGTTTCACCCGTGTAGAGTTTTTCAGCTCCCCACTCTGTCCATGAGCCGTTATAGACAGCATTTTGAGTATTGCCAAGCAGATCAAGCGCAAAATTTAAGACAGCAGCAGTGGTGCCAGATCCGCAGCTTGTTACAATGGGTGCGTTAAGATCTGTACCGATGCCAGCAAATTGTTGGCGAATTTTTTCGAGTGGTCGCCAATAGCCGTTTTTATCAAACATCGTTGTGTAGGGAAATGAAAAACTTTCTGGTATGTGTCCTGCTCGTAAACCGGTAGTGCTTTCAGGTCCGCCTGCATAGCGCACAGCGTGACGCACATCGACGACTTGTTCTTTAGGATTCGCTAGGTTGGCTTTCATATCGGCAAGTGTACGCACATATTGCGGTTGAAAATGCGCAGTATACTGTTTGGGTGTCACGGTGCTTTCGCCTGATTCCAGTTTACCACTATACGTATTCCAGGCATGTAAACCGCCATCTAAAATATACAGTAGCTGTGGATTGTGTCCAAAGGTTTTTAATAACCAGAGGGCTCGACAGGATGTATGTAGTTCGCTGTTGTCATAAAAAATAATTTTGTAATCGTTACGAATGCCAAGCTGGCTTAATTTTTCACTTATCGCTTTTTCATCGCGCAAAACCATATTGCGATGCGCCGCTTCAGGATTGGGATCTGTCAATGCACGTATATCAAAAAATTGTGCGCCTGGAATGTGGCTTGCAATAAATTCTTGTTTGCCATCGCGCCCTGCTGATGGCATATGCCAGCTCGCATCGACAATAATGAGCGACTTTTGATTTTTACGAAATTTATCTAGTTGCGCAGCATTGATTAACCAGGGCATAGAATTTACTCATTAAAAAAAACAATTTTAATAGGAATTAGACTTATTTAAAACCCCTGCGTGATTTTAATTCAGTATGACGCTCAGTATTCACAGATTGAGGTGTAATTAGCGCTTTTGCTGATGATTTTTTGCCCCAGGTGTAGCGTTCATAGGTGATAACGGCGGCAATATCCGCATCAGAAAGTTGGTCTTTGAAGGCTTGCATCGGTGTGCCAGGCTTGCCATTTAAGATACGTTGGATGTTGATTTTAGCGGGACCGGCAACAATGACACTGTGTTGTAAGGGTGGAAAAATAGGGCGAAGGCCACTGCCATTCAGTTGATGACAACCCGCACAATTATCGGCAAATACTTGTTTGCCTTGTGCTAAGATGGCCGTGAAATCGCGTTGATTGGCCGCATAACTTGTCGATGTAATCCATGTGACCAATATAATGGTGATTGCACGGCTTGCTAGCCGTAAGCGAAACAAGTTAAATTGTACACGCATTTCGCGCTGTCCTTGGCCGAATCAAAACAATAAACTACAACGAAAAAGTATAGGTAGCAACCATATGTCTGATAAAGAAACGAATACGCTGAGTAATGCAGAGCTGTCTGCTGATTTAGTTCGTGAGTTATTAAAAGATCGTCGACGTGATAGACGCTGGCGGAACTTACGGTTTTTCGCGGGATTTTTTGTGTTTGTTTTTATCGTGTGGAGTGTATTTTCGAGTGGGCATCCAGACACAGAAGAAGGTGAAGGTACCGATTATGTTGCTTTGATTCGTTTAGATGGCATGATTGCGCCGGGAGCGAGTTTTTCTGCGGAGAAAGTCGTGCCAGAGTTGCGACAAGCGTTTGCCGACAAAAATGCCAAAGGCGTTATCTTGGATATTAATTCGGGTGGTGGAACGCCTGTGCAAGCATCCATTATTCACGATGAAATTCTGCAGTTAAAAAAGAAATACAATAAAAAAGTCGTGGTTGTTGGCGAAGATACGTTAGCATCCGGTGCTTATTTTGTTGCGGTGAGTAGCGATAAAATTTATGTGAATCCGAATACGGTAACGGGATCCATCGGTGTCATCATGGAAGGGTTCGGGCTGACTGATTTAATCAAAAAGGTGGGTGTTGACCGTCGTGTTTATAAGGCGGGTGACAACAAAGATCGCTTAGATCCATTCTTACCAGAAAGTCCAGCAGACATTGCAAAAATTCATTCCGTGGTGAGTGAAGTGCATACGAATTTCAGTGACGCTGTTATGGCGGGTCGCAAGGGCAAGTTGCAAGGTGATCCGAAAGAATTATTTTCTGGGGATTTTTGGACGGGACAAACCGCTGTTAAACTCGGTTTGGCAGATGGCTTTGGTAATTTATGGGATGTCATGCAAAGTGAGTTTCATGTTTCTCGTTACAAAAATTACAGTGGCATGGGTGGTTTGTTGAAGTCGCTTGCGAATCAAGTGGGTTCGACGTTGAATTTGCCATTACAACGTGAGCAGTTGGGGTTGGTAGCGAAGTTGTAATAGTGGTGTAGCCCGTATGGAGCGCAGCGTAATACGGGATTTTGGCGCATACCATCCCGTATTACGCTGCGCTCCATACGGGCTACGTCCTTAACGATATGGATTTTCGTTTTTATAGTTGTGTTTTGGTCGTGATGAATAGGGATGGCGGTAATTAGAAAACGCCGTCTCATCTTTAAATGACGCTTGGTTTGCAACAGGTTGCGTTGCTGCTGGAATAGGGCAGGCATCTTCAAACACAGGGATAACAATGCCATTGCCCATGGTGTAACGTGAAACAACATTCGGTGAACCAAAGAAGTAAATACTGCTGTTATCCATCGCATTAGCAAATAACTTTTGTACTGCATGCACATTTGCATGTGAGTAATTGCGGGTGCGAATATATACATTATTTGTCCGCAAATACTTGCCTTCAAAGCGTGCTGTCCCACTCACTTCTGCATCAATATTATTAGCAGTACCCGCTAAACCAACGCGAGCGCTGTCGTGAACATTAATGTAAATACCATTACTGCTAACCCAGTAGAGATAGACACGGCTAGTGTTGTATACATTGATTTTACGGAGGTTGACGTTCCCCGCAATTCTCATTAAGCCAGAGCCGTAGGAAATCACATCGAGACCATCGGTATCGGCGCCAATGATATTTAAATAGCCGGTCCCTTTTTTCATAATATGGCGAACACCCACGCGGCCACTGACATTGACATTGCCATTGCCCGAGGCGTTAATATCAACAGTAGGTGAGTAAGCGCCAATGACAGAAACAGTGCCGGTACCTGTTTGGGCAATTGAGTTGAGTTGCATGTTTCCAGTTAATAAAACATTATTGCTGTTGGTTGATTTAATGTTAAGGCCATAGCTCGTAATTTCTTTCCCTTCAATTAAGCCAGTACCATTTGCTTTTAAGCCATTCAAATCATGGATGCCGATACGGACAATGACATTATTTAAGTGATTGCCGCATCCGCCCGTGCATTCGCTAGCAGGATGGATATAAAGTGTATTGCCGCGGATATCGACAGACGTGTGACGCGCTTCTGTATTGGGGCCTAATACATACACGCTATTGTGGAGTTGGTGACCATAAATTTGTACTTTATAAGGACCATCCACCGCGATATTGGTGAAATCCGGGACGCGAACAACCATGGCTGTGATGGCGCGCGAGGCGGGTGCTGTTGTTTCAAATTCGTTGAAGTTTCTGGGTTCATCGGTGAAAAACCATTTGTCAGCACAACTTGTCCAAACATTTGGGTCTACGTTGATGTGATGTATCCAATTCTCTTGAGATAAATCATTGCGGACTTGCGCATTGTAATAGCGGCTGCTAGTGCTTGCGCAGCTCATTAAGAATAGTGATGTAATACAAGCAATCCCAAGCAAGATGTATCTTTTCATAGTATCCCTCTATGTCGAGCCAGCAATGCAATAGAATTTAACACAGAATCTGTTGTAGTTGTAGCCCGTATGAAGAATCGCCGGGTGGACAAAGCGCAGCGTGTCTACCAACAGTATGCGGTGGACACGCTGCGCTTTGTCCACCCTACGATTTTATTAATATGTATAGATGGCCGGATACAGGCTCATTATTTTGTTGGCGTGTGATGACCTCTTGGTAATGCACAGGTTTTAAGTTGAATTGTATCGCGAGTGATTCGAGGTAGGTTTTTTGATGAGAAAAACGCCCAGATTGGTTCATTGTATATTCAGGTTGTGTCGTAATCTCGGTGTTAAAAATAAAATAACCACCGGGGCGTAATGCTTGACTGACTAATTTAAAAATGGCGGTGAGATCGCCAATATAAACCAATGCATCACCGGCGATCACCAGATCATAGCAAGCCGTTTTGTCTTGAAGAAAGGTGGTGATATCCACATCGACAAGTTTATCGTAAATGTGTTTATTCGCGGCAATTTCCAGCATATTTGGCGAAAGATCAACACCGGTAAGTGTGTTTGCTACGGACTTGAATGGTTCGCCACAAAGTCCGGTGCCGCAACCGAGATCGACAATATCCCAGTATGCGGATGAAGATTTGCGAACCGCTTGCATGGCCTCCCAGAAGAGTGTGGGAAGGTGATAATCTAAACTCTGTAATAAATGCGGCTCATAATGATCAGCATAGGCATCAAAAAGAGTTTTAATGTATTCCGGTGGTGAGGCATGCAAGCGTTGATTTTGTGACAACATTTGCACTGTATATGCTATCGATTTATTATTGGGTTCCAAACGCAAGGCTTCTTTAAAATGGTGCAGCGCATAGCTGATATGATTCTTTGCTAAAAAAGCCACGCCAATATTATTATGCAAAGAAAAATCATTTGGATCAATTTGCAATGCGCGTTGATAATATTGAATAGCACTGTCTGTGAAGCCTTGTTGCATGTTAATCACGCCGATATTAAATAAAATTTGCGTGTCAGCAGGTGAGAGCTTTAATGCTTTTAAATAATGTGTTTTCGCTTCATTTAGTTGCCCCATTTTTAAATAACACGTCGCTAAATTAGTTTGCGTTTCAATGTGATGGGGGTGAAGTTTTTCTATCGATAGAAAATAATGTAGCGATTCTTTGAGTCTTTCTTCTTGAAATAATAAACAACCTACTTGAAAACAGGCAGCAGCGTGATCAGGCACTGCGGCAATTAATGTTTGGTAAATATCAATGGCAGCTTTACGTTCGGAATTTTTTGTGAGTGCTAAACCGAGATTGTAATAAGCATCAAAATAGTTGGGTTGCTTTTCAATTGCAGTGCGATAGCAGTGAATTGCCTCAGTTAATTTATTTTCGAGAGCATATACTGTGCCTAAGTTATTGATGGCAGTTGCATAGTTGGGTTGCAGTGTGATGGCTTGTTTTAAAGTGTTTTCGGCATCCGTAAATAATCCTTGTGATTTGTATGCATTGCCCAAATTCAAGTAGAGAGTGGGATTCGTCGCGTCATATTGAATGGCTTTTTTAAAATACGTGATGGCATTAGCAAAATCAGCATGTTGAGCGTAAAGCATAGCAAGATGATGGAGTGCTTCAATGTTGTCGGATTGTTTGTCTAGAATTTTTAGGTAGCCATCACGTGCAGCAACAATATTACCCGCTTGATGAAGAGCGAGTATGGCGGAGATATCATGAGTAGGATTTTTCATGCGAAATCTTTATGCATTTCAATATGAGGAATGCCATCTTCATCATAGACATCGCCGACTGCTTGAAAACCAAATGACGCATAAAATGCTTTCAAATAGAGTTGTGCGGAAATAATAAGCGGTGTTGTGTTGTTCTTGTTTTTTAAATAGTGAAAAGTTTGCTTGATAGCCTCTCTGCCTAATCCTTTGCCGCGCATGTCTGTTGCCGTTGCAACACGGCCAATACTGATAGCATTAGGATAGGATATATTAACAGGTAATAAGCGCAAATAGGCGCAGAGCTTGTTATTGATTTTGCCAAGCAAGTGCAAAGATTGTTTATCTTTGTAATCAATGTCAGGATAGATGCATTGTTGCTCAATAATAAAAATAGATTGGCGTAGTGCTAATATGTCATACACTTCTTGTGCTATTAGTGCATCAAAAGCACGCCAGTTCCAAGTGATTGTGTCATCATTCATGGTCTTTCTTCTCATTAGGCGGTATGTTCATTATAATTAACCATTCGTGAGTAGTCATTTTAAGGGCTTCTTGGAAATGAGACAATCGATTCATGCAGTCACTTCGCCAATAGAGGCGCGTGTTGTTATTCCCGGCTCAAAAAGTATCACTAACCGTGCATTGTTATTAGCAGCGTTGGCGGATGGCGTGTCAGAATTATGTGATATGTTAATTAGTGATGATACGTTGGCATTTGTGAATGCATTACGGCAATTAGGCATTTCCATCCAGGTTGATGCAGAAAAGCATTCTTGTATTGTCGCGGGTGGTCAAGGTAGTTTCCCCAAAAAAAACGCAACGATTTGGTGCGCAGATGCGGGGACCGTTTTGCGTTTTTTGTTGGCGGCATGTTCCATCGCGCCCGGAACGTATGAGTTTGATGGGTCGGAGCAATTGCGTCAGCGACCGATAGCCGCCTTGTTGCGAACCTTATGCAGCCAAGGTGCGACAATACAACCAGAGTATGCTGAAAAAATGCCATTTACTTTGTTAGGTAGTGAAGGGTTGTTGGGTGGTGAAATTGAAGTAGATGATTCAGAAACCAGTCAATTTTTATCAGGTTTGTTGATGGCAGCACCTTTTGCAAAAACCCCCGTTGTATTAAAAACAAAAAATTTAGGTATGCACTCGTATGTCAGTATGACGTGCACCATGATGGCAGATTTTGGTGTGTTAGTGCGGCGTATGCATCATGGCAGTTACCGTGTGCTCTCGCCCCAACGTTACATGGCGCGTGATTATCGCATCGAGCCGGATTTATCGACTGCATCGTATTTTTTTGCAGCCGCAGCAGTGACGGGTGGCACTGTGACCATTCAAGCGATTGACAGAAGAAATTCATTGCAAGGCGATATTAAATTTCTTTCCACCTTAGAAAAAATGGGTTGTGACGTTATCGAAAAAGCGGATGGATTGACCGTGAAGGGTCCTGCTGTGTTGCAAGGTGTGAGTGTGGATATGCGTGATTTTTCAGATACGTTTATGACACTGGCAGCGATTGCTGCATTTGCAGAAACGCCGACTATCATTACCAATATTGGCCATACACGCTTACAAGAATCCAATCGCATTACAGTCATGCGAAAAAATTTAGAAAATTTACACATTAAAGTTGAAGAAGGTGATGATTGGATTAAAGTCTATCCTAGTATACCTGTAGCAGGTGTTGTTGATAGTCATCATGATCATCGTGTTGCAATGGCATGTTCGTTAATTGGTTTGCGTGTGCCCGGTATTGAAATTGATGATGCAGAATGTGTTGCAAAAACGTGCCCGGAATTTTTTACGATGTGGGAAAGCTTAAACAAACGGATTAATTAATTCTAAGGGCATAGGCTAGCATTATATTACAATTAGCGAAATCAGCGATAAAAGATGACAAACCCTGTATTTTGATCTAATATAATACAAATTTACGAATAATAGATGATAACAAGACATCTTAAAACGTGGAGTATCAGTATGAATAGTCACAATAATGCAACACAACCTACTACTGTTTTACCTGCTAGCAAGAAAGGTAAAAAGCGCCTGCGCGATGAGTCTGATGAGCCTACAGTAACACACAGTGACTATGTAGAACTAATGTATGCGGTGTTGGAGTTGGTTAAGCAGGATGGTCAAATGCAACAATTGATAGCTCGGCAGCAACAAATGCAAGCGCTACAAAATAAGCTGATTTTTCTGCAAATACAGCGCTTGGGTCACCTCGAGAGTATGCTAGCTACGAAACAACAGTTGCCGCTTCCTGGTAATTCTCTAGGATTATTACCAAATCCATCTGCACAACCAGGGTCATTGACTCCACCATTAATGCATCGTTTTTTTTCGCCGCTGCCTGACGCCAGCAACGATAACACCTTGGCCTGGCCAGTCTCTGCTGTGCGGCCAATGTCACCAGGCTCTTAGTTACTGTTTTTTGCCAGTCAACGCATGTTTGGTGGACACGCTGCGCTTTGTCCACCCTGTGATTCTACAAATCACAACAATTCCGAGCTATACGTCATCATTAACGGCATATCATTGTGTGCAATTAATTTCGGAATAAATTTTTCATCGCGAATCACGAAATGTGGTTCTTGATTGTAATGCATTTGTTTGGCATCGCTCACATGAAATGCATAACTCCCACCGAGCGGTGCTTGGAAATGCACATTACCAGACAGGTCGGGTACATTGTAATTATTGGAAACTGTCGTGATGGTGATGGTATTGCCGGGCATCACGATTTTGGGTGAAACCAAAAACACATTTTCCGGATTGGTATCGGTCACGCCTGTGTAAATCAGGGTTTCTTGTGATTGATTGATAAGTCTGATGGTCATGGTAACGCGTGGCAAATGGTTGCCTGCGTAACTTCCAGTCGACAAGTAGTATGCAAATACAATAGTCGCGAGTAGTCGATTGATTTTCATAAAAAGTCCCCATTATTTTTTAAAAAGGCTAATCTTGTTTTGCAGGGTGTTTTTTGATGCGTGGTCTGCGACGGCGTTTTTTCTTGGGATTCGCTTGACTGACCGTTTTCATCAGCGCTTCGCGTTGTTCAGGTGTGCCATGATAGAACTGTGTCCACCAATCGCTGAGTTCACCGGTTGCTTCACCTGCGGCTGTGCGCAAGAGTAAGAGATCGTAGCCAGCACGAAAGCGGGGATGATCAAGCAGACGCAAGGGCGCACTGCCATAGCGACAGGTAAAGCGATGTTGCAAAAAGCAGATTTCTTGTATGGTCACAATTAAGTGACGTGGGATGGTGAGAGATGCGGTTTGATTGCGTAAGACTGCTTTCAGTGCTTTTTCATAAGCGACATGGATGGGCAAGCCACCTTCTTGGGCGTGCTTCACGTAATTTAAAATAGGATGCCACAAAAATGCGGCAAACAAAAATGCCGGCGAGACGGTTTTACCCGCTTGCAAGCGTTGATCGGTATTGTATAGAGCGGCTTCGACTAATTTTGCTGCTTCAGGTTGCGAGGCTAAGACAGGCGCTGTTTGTGGAAACAATTGCGCAAACAAGCGATATTGCTGAAATAATTTGAACGTGTTGAGTGTCGCACCTTCTTGGAAAAATTTTAAAACTTCTTGATAAAGACGAGCGGGTGATACATTTGCCAATAAGTCACTTAAGTCTTGTAATGGTTTTTCGGTTTCTGGACTAATTTGTAGACCCAGTTTACCCATAAAGCGCACGGCTCGTAGCAAACGCACAGGGTCTTCGTGAAAGCGTTGTACGGGATCACCAATCATGCGCAACATGTTGGCTTTGAGATCTTGCATGCCGCCCGTGTAATCAATAATCGAAAAATCATCGATATTGTAATACAGCGCATTGACGGTAAAGTCGCGCCGCCAAACGTCATCTTCAATAGCGCCATAGACGTTGTCACGAATAATCATGCCTTCATGCATGTGGCCATGTTTTTCTTGACCTTCTTGATGATGGGTGCGAAACGTGGCGACTTCAATAATTTCTTTGCCAAACACAACGTGTGCCAAGCGAAAACGTTTGCCAATCAAGCGGCAATTGCGAAACAGTTTGCGAATTTCTTCGGGAAGTGCGTTAGTTGCGATATCAAAGTCTTTGGGTTGTTTATTTAAAAGTAAATCGCGTACGCAACCACCCACTAGATAAGCGCTATAGCCAGCGCTATTAAGACGATAAAGTACCTTCAGTGCATTATGGCTAATCATAGTGCGGGAAATAGTATGTTCAGCCCGGGGAATAATGACCGGTTGATGGGTTTTATTTTTAGATATGGGTTGTTTTTTCTGTATTTTCTTAAACAGCCCTTTTAACAACTTAATAATCTTTTAATCCTCTCGATATTCGATTTATCAATTTTGAACCTTGGCGTATAATACCACTTCTTCACGTCTATTATCTATTCAAACCATTCGCTCCCTTCGTCTAGTGGCCTAGGACGCTGCCCTCTCACGGCGGTAACGCGGATTCGAATTCCGCAGGGAGCGCCATATTTTTAAATTGACTATATAAATCAATAGGTTATTTAGAATAAACATCCCCGCTTGATTATTGCGCACTATGAAGCTTCGTCGTCCTGAAAAATCTTACGCTCACTATTTTTTAACGAAGCCAAGGCGCTATCACGTAAGATTTATTCAGGATCCATGAGTAGAAAGCATAACGTTCCAGATGATCTACTATTAATGCTGAGCTGTTAGAAGGCAATCGAACAATCTATTAAAAGTTATAACGATGCTGTATCAACATGAAAATAAAATTTTGTCGTTATTTCTTCGTTCATGGATCCTGAATAAACATTCCGCTTCAGCAGAGTTGTTTCGCTAAAAAATGTGGGCGGAATGTTTTTAGGACGACGAGGCAGCTACATAGCTATAGGCGCGCAGTTGTTGCAGATGGCTGCGATCGATTATTTCCGACCACCAGGCCCGCCACCCATTGCTGCTCTTGCATTGTTAAGACTTTCCAACATGGTTTCATAATATTTTTGTACTTTGTTAAACTTATCTAGGAACTTATCCGATTCTGTTGCAAATATGCTGTTGTGCTTTGGACGCATGACATTTTGAAAATCAGCGCCGCTAATTTTTTTCAGCAACTTATCAAAGCTATCCATACTTTTGTCGCCAATACATTGTTTTAATTCAAAAAGCTTGATTAGCTGGCTTAATAAATAGTGATTATCTTGTGGGAAATTTGCTTTCGTTAAACGTTGAGGATCTACAGTAACGTTTTTGTTGTTAACCGTCACTACCCAGCCAAATCCCAAAGGATTATTGCCTTGCGGTAACTCCCCCTGGATCATGGGTATCATTTTTGCTTTCAAATGGTAATACATCTCGTAAAATGCTTCATCAATTTTAGTGCGAACATGGGCTTCTAATTTTTCGGGAGCGGGTTCATTCAGCAAGGACAGCTCTTCTTTTAGTGGAATCATTTTTTCTTTGTCTTTCTCTTTTTTTATTTGGTTTTCTAAGGAAGTTATTTTCTTAGCTAACCGTTTTTGAGCGTTTTGCTTTTCTGCTGCTTCTGTTCTTGAGAGTGTTTCACGCAGCTTTAGCAAGTCTTTTTGCTGAGATTCTAAATTATCTTTTTCTTGGGTGGGGGCATCAAAGATTAGGGATGGTGGTGCAGTATCAATTTCAAATAAACGTACCTTGATGGCTGACAAACGCTGGTCGATCTCGGCAACCGTTTTATAATTATTCATGTTGCTGCGTGGGGCAGTCATAAATACCTCCGTAACTCTGCGATTAATTGTAATTATAGCAGGTTGGAGGGATAAGCTTAAAAACCAATAATAATCAATAAGATCAGGTATGCATGAGCGTGTTCTTACTGACTCCCACTGGCAATTGCATTGAAAATGACATAACTATGTCATTCCCGCTACAAGCATGCGGGAATGACAAGAAAACTTAAGCCATGCTATTTCTCGGAGTTTGCAATGCAATTGCCATGAGATAACGTGAGGTCAATATAGTGAAAATTATGCGGTTTTCCAATAGGATGCGCCTGACTCACCGCGACCATTGAATACTCGCACTGTAATGCCATGTATGTTATGTGTTGCTAGTGCAGTTGTATCCGCAATGAGTTGTTGCAAAAACCAATTCGACAACTCTTCCAGTGTCGCATTGCAAATAGGTAATACAACCGCGTCTTTTTTCAAAAATGGCAAGATTTCATTGCAAACATGCGCAATCCAGCTATTTTCTGTTTCTTCGAGGCGTAGAAACTCAGATTGGCTAGGTAACAGAAAACGATAGTCAAGTTGCTGACAAAGTTTCTGTAGGCGTTTTTTATAATCGCGACAATCAAATGACATGCCATTGCTGCCGACAGTGCAATCAAATGCGACGTTGACTTGATAGTCGTGACCGTGCATATTTTCACGATGTGTTGCAGAAAATATCATAAAGTGTCCTGCAGAAAACTTCAGTTCTTCTTTATGTAATTCAACGGTAGCCAAGCGTGACACAGGTTATTCCTCGGATTGATTTTGTGTGGTCGGGTATTATACATAAGGATGGGGGGAATTGCTGCTAAAAATCAATTGGATTTTTAGGGTAATTTATCAAGTAGTTAGTGAGAATCAGATTAGATTATGCCGATACCTCCAGAAGAAAAAACAGTTTCAGCTGCCGTGCAATCACCGGAGTCTCCACAGCCAAAACAGCATTCAGACGTGAGCCTGAAAGCGCGAGCTTGCAGTGTGTTGGCAGCTGTTATTTTAGAAACCTACGGTACTTATCCATTGGATGTTGTGAAAAATAGACAAATGATGGGTAAAAGGCTGGGCCAGTTAACGTCGACGCCGCTGGTTTGGTGGCAGCACATGATTGGTCCTGAGCATGCCCAGTTAAATTTACGCCAACCGTCAGATTGCTATAAAGCGATGAAATTCACCTATCGCGGTGTAACAGGTTATGGGGTCTATAAGTTTTTCAATCGTGGGTTTAAGTTTGGTCTGCAACCATGGTTGATGGAAGGCATGATGAAGACAGATATGTTTTCTTTACTTGCTAATCAAGTCGGTTTTGATTTCGCTAAAATTTTTACCTCAACGGCTGCGGGTATGGGATCCGGTATTGCTGAAATCGTTGCTAATCCTGTTGATCGTATGAAATTACTGTGCCAAAAATTTGGTATTTCACCGGGTGCTGCGTTGTCCATGATGAAAAAAGAAGGCTTGGCCGTGCAATTTTCAGCTGTGAAGGAAACAGCAGCGCGCAATGTTGTCGGTTCGGGAACTTTGTTTTTTGGGAAATATGCTACCTACGCAGCGCTGGGTGTCACGGACCACAACCAGCCAACCGTGTACCAAAGTTTACTGTCATCTCTGATTGGAAATGGTGCGATGATTGTGGTTTCTCATCCATTTGATTTGGTGAAAGTGCGTGTACAAATGGCGGAGAAATTAATGCAGCCGAATGCAGTATCGATAAAGCGCAGCATGATGCAGACATTTTTTCATATTAGTAAAACGGAAGGATGGAGAGCAGCGTGGAGTGGGATTGAGGCAAAATTGATTGGATCAGGTCTAAAAGGTACGTTGATTATGTCTGCTTGTGAAATGTTGGCGAAGGAAATTCATGATTATTTCAAAGCGGAAGAATCGACACAAAAATTGAAGATGTAGTCTGGTGGACAAAGCCCCGTTTAGAGGCATAACGGGGTAAACTCCGCAAGCGTGTCCACCGCGACTTTTCACAAATCTTTCCGTCTATCATACAATGCAAAACCCAACAGTGGTATTTCGCACTGTTTACTTAACGCCATTACTTTAATCGCTTCCCCCATTTGTGAGGGTAATGTTAATAATTTAATTTCTTGAGCTTGTTGATATTGAGCGGCTGCATCGGTTTCATCAACAGGCGATTCTGTGATTCCGCAGGCTAATAAAAAAGCTGCTTGTGTGGTATAGCCGACTAAGTTGAGTCCTGCATCCAGCGCACTTTCCGCAACGCGAGTGAAGTCCACATGTGCCGTGATATCTTGCAAGCCTACCAATATAAGCGGATTGGTATGGCGATGATGTTGGTAGTAACACATCAATGTGCCAGTATTTCTTTCAGGATGATAATACTCGTGACGACCATAGCCATAATCAAATAATAAGATAACACCCTCTCCTAGCGTGTCAGCAACGCTACTAATCCAGGGTGTTAACAATAAATTTAGTTCAGACGTATAACCATGCGCTAGCGGCTGAATGTCTTCGAGATGTTTTTTCAATTCTTCTGGGGGTGGCGTATTTAGCCATAGTAGTTCGCCATTTTTTTCAGTCACAGATCGTTCATCAATAGGTGAGTTAGTCATTTGAAAAATATGCACAGGCAATGCATCCATCACTTCATTGGCTAAAATTACCCCGCGAAATTTTGTAGCAGGTAGGCCGTCAAGCCAGCGAATGCGAGACAGTAAGTGCGGGCAGGCTTGGCGAAGTAACGCTTGTTGTTTAGCGCGTAAGTCAGCACTGATTTCTAAAATAAAATATTTTTCGGGTAGTGCTTGCAAGCGTTCTAATTCAAGCAATAATTCATGGGCTAATTTTCCTGAGCCGGCACCTATTTCTAAAATGCTGCTATTTTCAAGCGTCGTAAAAATTTGCTGACACTGTTTTGCGATGCATTTTGCAAATAAAGGGGAAATTTCCGGTGCAGTTACAAAGTCACCGTGTTTACCCAATTTGTGACTGCCCGCACTGTAATAGCCTAATCCCGGTGTGTATAAGGCCAATTCCATGAAGCGCGCAAAGCTAATATGGCCGCCCGCATGGGTGATCTCTTGGCAGATGCGTGTTTTGAGTTGTTCACTATGTGCTAATGCAATAGGACTAGGAGTAGGTAAAGTGGCCATAGTCAGTTTATAATCGTTACATTTGTGAGTGTACGTTATCAGTAATGGGTGAAATATGCAAAAAAATCAAACAAAATCACCGCAAGTCGCTCTCATTACAGGTGCTGCTAAGCGAATTGGTGCTGAAATCGCCCGTGTTTTGCATCAAGCAGGTATGAATGTTGTTTTGCATTACAACACATCTCGTACTGAAGCAGAGACGCTGTGTCATGAATTAAATGCTGAGCGTGTGCAGTCTGCTGTGATATTACAAGCGGATTTGCTGGACATTGCGAGTTTGCCAAAGGTTATTACCACAGCAGTGGCTGCGTGGGGAGAGTTACATGTATTGGTTAATAATGCCTCGTGCTTTAATCGCACACCTATTGGTCGAGTTGATGAGTTGGCTTGGGATGCGTTATTGACCTGTAACCTCAAGGCGCCTTATTTTTTAGCGCAAGCCGCCTTGCCTTATTTAGCGAAAAACCAGGGTGCTGTTGTGAATATTGCGGATGTGCATGGCGAGCGATCCTTGCAAGATTATTCCGTTTACAGTATTTCGAAAGCAGGATTAATCATGTTAACGAAAGCACTCGCGAAAGAATTAGGGGCTAGTGTGCGTGTCAATGCCGTCTCGCCAGGTGGTGGGGTTGCGTGGCCTGAAGGGGATAATGCATTAACTAGCGAAGAAAAGCAGAAAATCGTGAATAAAACTGCTTTAAAAAAGGCTGGTGCGCCTATTGAAGTTGCTAAAGCTGTGTTGTTTTTGGTGAGAGATGCGGACTATGTGACAGGCCAGATTTTAGCTGTCGATGGTGGGCGGTTATTGATGATTTGAGAGTTGGTTTTTCTCGTGCTACTAAGGACCCTCACCCTAGCCCTCTCCCACTAGTGGGAGAAGGGTTGGGGTTGAGGGTTTTGATGTTGATGCATTCCGCGGAATAAGATAAGCGGGAAATTTACCTGTATCTTTTGAAATGAAACGTGTATTTTTGGCACCAGTTAACGCAATAGGCAAGAGGTGGCGCTATGGTTTCGTTGCGCAATACATTCATGACGATTTACAGAGGGCGTTTGTATCCTAATTATTGGGATATGATTGCACTCTGTTTGGCGTTAGGTGTCATTACCTTATTAGCTTGGAATGCAAGGCAAATGGCGGTGCCTTATCAATTAGGCCAGGCTATCTCTATTCATCTGGAACCCAGTTATTTGCCGGGTTATGCGTTGCGAACAGTGTTGCGTATGTTAATTGCATTGACTGTCTCGTTACTATTTACCTTTACTTTCGCAACTTGGGCAGCCAAAAGTCGACGCGCGGCACGTATTATTATTCCTATTATTGATATTTTACAATCGGTGCCCATTTTAGGTTTTTTATCGATTACGGTCGTTGGCTTTATTGAATTATTTCCCAATAGTTTGTTGGGGCCTGAGTGCGCCGCTATTTTCGCTATTTTTACTTCACAGGCATGGAATATGGCGCTGGGTTTTTATCAAACCGTGAAGTCTGTGCCTTCCGAGCTTATTGATGCCGCGGATATGTTCCATCTTTCTGCATGGCAGCGGTTTTGGCGAATTGATGTGCCCTTCTCGATGCCTGGATTGCTTTGGAATATGATGATGTCGATGTCTGCCGGTTGGTTCTTCGTTGTAGCATCGGAGGCAATCTCTGTTTCGAACCAGCAAATTCTGTTGCCGGGAATTGGTTCTTATATTGCAACTGCGATCGCAACAGCGAATGTGCAGGCAATCTGGTATGCCATTATCACCATGTTAATCGTGATTTTGCTTTACGATCAAATATTATTTCGACCATTGATTGCTTGGGCGGATAAATTTAAATCGGAGCAGGTTGGCCAAGAAGTTGAGGCACATTCGTGGTTGGTCGATATGTTGCATCGTACACGCTTGCTACGTAGTCTTGGATTGCAGCTCGCTATTTTGTTTGATGCCTTTGTCAATATGTCGTGGTTGCGCTCGAAACCCGTATCTCGAACGGCGGCACTGCATTCGCGACGTTATGAAAAAGCCATTGCTTGGATTTGGAATGCTGCTGTGCTTGCTGTGTTGATCAGCGCAGTGATTTTCATAGCGAATGTTTTGTATCGCCTAGTGCCACTCTCTGCGATTAAGGAAGTATTCGTGTTGGGATTGGTGACCGCATTACGCGTATTTGTTTTGATTGTGCTTTGTTCTTTATTCTGGGTACCAATCGGCGTGTGGATTGGTTTGCGCACGAAAGTAGCTGAAGTCGTGCAGCCCATCGCGCAATTTTTAGCAGCGTTCCCAGCTAATTTGTTTTACCCATTGTTTGTTGTGGTCATTATCAAATATCATTTAAATGTCGAAATTTGGGTAACGCCGCTGATGATTTTGGGCACGCAATGGTACGTTTTATTCAATGTTATTGCGGGTGCATCGGTGATACCCAAAGATTTGTTGCAAGTCGCCGATAATTTGGGTGTATCGCGCTGGTTGCGTTGGCGCCGCTTAATTTTACCAGGCATTTTCCCGTATTATATTACCGGCGCCATAACAGCGGTGGGTGGCGCATGGAATGCGAGTATTGTGGCTGAGGTTGTGAGTTGGGGTGACAAGAAACTTGTTGCCACTGGCTTAGGGGCGTATATTTCGGAGTATACTGCTGCGGGTGATTTTATTCACATCGCATTGGGAATTGGTATGATGTGTGTCTTTGTGTTGGTGTTGAATCGATTAATTTGGCGCCCACTCTATGTCCTGGCAGAAACACGTTATCAGCTGATTTAATTGAATGTAGAGTAGAGATGTGCGATGCAAGATAATTTAAATAAAACCCAAACTACAAACGACAGTCAATCAACGTTGATTGACGTGATTAACGTGCAAAAATCGTTTAAAAAAGGTGAGCGCCAAGAATTATTGGTATTGCAAGATGTGCATTTTCGGATGCAAGAAGGCGAAATTGTTGCCATCTTAGGTAAGTCAGGTTCCGGAAAATCGACATTATTGCGTATTATTGCTGGGTTAGTTGCACCAACAGACGGTGATGTATTTTACCGCGGTCAAGCAGTGAGTGGTCCTGTGCGCGGGACATCCATGGTATTCCAAAATTTTGCGTTATTGCCATGGCTGACAGTTTTACAAAATGTAGAGTTAGGTTTAGAAGCATTAGGTATTGCTCGTGAAGAGCGCCGTGAGCGTGCGCTCAAAGCAATTGATACCATTGGTTTGGATGGTTTCGAATCGGCATTCCCAAAAGAGTTATCGGGTGGTATGCGTCAGCGCGTTGGTTTTGCGCGGGCATTGGTTGTCGACCCGGATGTGTTATTGATGGACGAGCCTTTTTCTGCTCTAGATGTGTTGACAGCGGATAACTTAAAAAGTGACTTGTTAGATTTGTGGCAAAATAAAAAAACGGGCATTCACGGTATTTTATTTGTGACACATAACATTGAAGAAGCCGTGTTATTGGCCGATCGCATCATTATTTTTAACAGTAATCCAGGCTCCATTCGTGCAGAGTTGAAAGTGAATTTACCACACCCGCGTAGCGAATTGGATCCGCGTTTTCGTAATCAAGTGGATCGTGTTTATACCTTGATGACGACGGTGCCGCGTAGTGCAGTAGGTGGTGATGAATCACCGCGCATTGATCTTGGTTATCGGTTGCCAGAAGCCAGTATTGCCGAAGTGACTGGCTTGTTAGAAACACTGAATACACCGGAAAATAACGGCAAGATGGATTTGCCTGATGTGGCAGATACATTGATGTTGGATATTGATGAATTGTTTCCACTGACTGAGTTGTTGGAAATTCTGCATTTCGCGCAGGTTTCGAAGGGTGATATCTCGATTACTGAAACCGGTAAAGCTTTTGTGGAAGCGGATATATTAGAGCGAAAAAAAATCTTCTCATCGGCACTTAAAAAATATGTTCCGCTCGCGCGTTATATTTACGATCAATTAGTGCGTCACCCGCGGCATCGTGCATTGGAAGAAAGTTTCTTGTCGTTGTTGGAGGATTATCTCACCGAGAAAGAAGCTGACCGGGTGTTGCAAACTGTCATTGGCTGGGGTCGTTATGCAGAATTGTTTGCGTATGATTATAATGCCGGTGTATTAAGTCTAGAAAATCCGAATTAACATGCATGATCTGGTGGACACGCTGCGCTTTTTAGTTTGTGCTGATTCCATTTGTTTAATTTGCTGCTGAAGCTCTGCTAATTTCCGTTCGTCTTGCTCGGTTTCCTTGATGTTGAGGTATCCACTACGCATAATTACCTCACTATTTGTATGGTATAACCAAAAGTATAGGCCGTCTTTGCGATTTTACCCAAAACAGGAGGCTACTCTTAAGGTTAAGCAGTAATAACATGATGATATTAGCTGAATAGGCAGAGACAGCAATTTGTGGAATAGATTGGCGCCGTGTATGGTTACTTGCTATGTGTAGTTAAAATGACAAGTTCAGTGAGTTGGATAACTAAGATTTCTGCGCAAAACAAAAATCCATCCATATAAATTAAATCATCTTGATGTGTGCTGACACGCAATACATTGATAGTGTCTTTGAGTGGTTGTATGGAGGGTACGGTAACTGTTTCATTAGCAAGATTTTTACTGTTGATACCAGCCACTATTTTTTCAAGAGCAGTCAGCATGAATTGATGAAAGTTTTTAATGGCAGGCATGTTTGCCAAAACATTTTTTTGGGTTGGCAGCATGTCACATGCGTAATGCATGCAAACAATGCCACGAAAGATTTCTTTTTCACAACGTAATAGTTTATTGAACTGAGTAGCATCAAATTGCATGCCAAACGGTTCACGAGATGCTTCTTTGGCAAGTTTTCGTTGTGCTGCTAGTGATTTGACGATGTTTTCATCGATATCAAGAATAGTATTTTCATCGGTTTTTTCGATAAGGGAAAAATGATAGTAGGTGCGTAGTTGTGCGATGGTTTTTGCTTGCATACTGCGTAAATGATCGCGTGCACGAATAGGTAAGACAAATTGAGAAAACAGGGCAGCAATTAAAATACCAGCACTGATTTCAAGTGTACGGTGCATGGCGGTGTAGAGTGTGGGATTTTGGCCGATCAAAATAATAATAACTGTGACAGCACCCAGTGTACCGGCATCGCTATAACTTTTTTCGCTGGTGGCGATGTAGCTGAATCCTGCGCTGCTCAATGCAATTACGAATGCCGCGGCAATTTTATTGGTGTCAAACATCGCGAGTGTGAGTGCTGCAATCAGTGAGCCGCTTAATGTGCCGAGGAAGCGCATTTTTGATTTGGTGAGAACACTGCCGACATTGACTTGTCCGCACATCACAACAACAATGGTAATAATAAGCCATTGATCAATGGCGAAATGAACGATTTTTGCGAGACTTAAGCCAACTAAACAAGCTAATGCGGTTTTGACACTGTGGATAATGCGTTCATTATCCACAGTGGTTTTCATATCGGGATTCGTAATCGATGGATTGGCGGTCATTACTCTAGGCAGCTTCGCAACATCCAAGCGATTTTTTCATGCTCGCGGATGCGTTCAACAAGTAAATCCATGGTACCTTCGTCATGCGCTTTTTGTGCTTTCGTTAAAATAATATAAGCATGATGCACAACTGTTTCATGATCTTTCATTAAATGTTTCACCATGTCTTTAGCAGATAGGTGATTGTTATCCTCTTTAATGGAGGTGAGTTTCATGAATTGTGAAAAAGAAGCAGGTACGCTGCATTTTAGTGCGCGGATGCGTTCAGCAATGAGATCCACCGCATTTGCCAGTTCATTGTATTGTGCTTCAAACATTAGATGTAAAGATTGAAAATTGAGGCCGGTGACATTCCAATGAAAGTTTTGCGTTTTTAAATACAGCGCATAAGTGTCAGCTAAAAAATGAGTTAACTCATCGGCAATTTTTTGTGATTGATGGTTCTTATTGTTATGGGTCAAGGTAACGATAGGCATAGCACAATATCCTTTCAATTAAAAGTTTTACCTGGGCTATAGTATACGGCAGTGTGGATAGAAATTGAATAATTGCGAGTGGGGAGAGGGAAGATTTTTATTTTTGCTCAAAAATTATTCTATTAAGGCGCGGTTACGTAGGGTGGACACGCTGCGCTTTGTCCACCCTACGATTATTTGCGCATTGCGATTATCGTTTTCCACTCCTCTGCGGTCACGGGTGTGATCGAGAGGCGACTGCCACGACGTGCCACCACCATATTTTCAAGTAATGGATGTTGTTTTAATTCTTCGAGCGAAATAATACGATCAAATTTTTTGATAAAATGCACATCGACCATGAACCAGCGTGGGTTGTCCGGTGTGCTTTTAGGGTCATAATATTTTGATTCTGGATTAAACGCCGTTGTATCTGGATAGCTTGCTTTGACAATATCAATCATGCCGACAATACCGGGCGGTGTGCAATTGGAATGATAAAAAAAAGCTTTATCCCCTATTTTGATGTCATCGCGTAACATGTTACGTGCTTGATAATTGCGTACGCCATCCCACTGTTCAGTTTGTTTGGGACGCTTGATCAAGTGATCAATGCCGAATGTTTCTGGTTCTGATTTAAATAGCCAGTATTTCATTGTGTTGTGGTTTCCATTGTTGGTAAGCGATCGTTGTATCGATTTAATAAAGCAGATTGGAAATTATGAAACTTAATGATAGCTGTTTCTTGCTCTTTCAGATTGCAGGTTAATGGCCGCATTTCGTGTGGGTCATCGTCTAAATTGTAAGCCTGGCAACGTTTTTTTGAAAATGAAATTTGCATTTTCCAATTGTGTTGATCAATAGCGGCAAGTTCATTCTCTTCGCCATACACAAAAACATACTTTCTCTTTGGTGAAGGTGATAATAACGATTCACCTTGCACAAGTTGATGGTCGTAATTCATTTTCATCGCATCAAGCAAGGTGGGTGTAATGTCAGCGCTACTGGTAATTTGATTAACAACGCGCGGCTTAAATAGTTTAGGCTGATAAAAAAGTAAAGGCACTTTAATTTGTTCTTGATACAGAGCGTTGCCATGTACCCAGCTACCTGGTGCGGGGTGTTCACCAAAGCTATCACCATGATCACCGACAATGACTAATATGGTGTTATCTAAGAGATGTTGTTTTGCAAGCAGTTCATAGACGCGTTTAATTTGTTGATCGAGTAAATTTAAATTATTAATGTAAAGTGATAGTGAATTATTGGGGTTGTTTTTTACCAGCTGGTACTGTTTGCCATAATCAAAATAGGGGAAATGCGCCGCACCACTCCAGTAAGTGGCGATAAATGGCGATTTTACTGTTTTAAGAAATGAGAGAAAAAAATCCGTGCTGACTTCTTCTTGTAAATAAAGATGATTCAATAACGCCTCTGCTGTGTGAGGGATCGTTCTGCCATCGTAAAAATGATTAAATCCGTTTTTGACTAAGTGCTCTGGGAAGTAATATTGTGTCACGCTGGCGGTGATAAATGTTTTGTCGTATTGCTTATCAAGAAAATGCGTTATCGTCGGGATGCGAATATCCGGACGCACAGAAAAACGTAACGTCGGATTGGCGTAAAGACCAGTTAAAATGCCAAAACCACCTAGCGGACTGGAGTTGCCAGTGGTGTAATTATTGTTTAGCCAGAGTCCTTGGCGCGCTAATGACTGTAAGAATGGCATGGGCGATGGATGTTGCGCATTCGCTTCAAAAATATGTGTTGAGCCCACACTTTCGAGAATGATCAACACAATATTCCACGGTGTTGCTGTGACAGCAGTTGCCTGCATTGGTGTTGTTTGCACGGGAGGCGTTGTGACAAAGCTGGGGTCAATCAGCGCGATGGATTGCATCTGTTGAGGAGAGGGTTGATCCTTGCGCCAATAATATGAATTGGTGATATTGTTGAATTGGTCGATGGCCATATAGCTTAATGGATTGGAATACAGCGCCGCATTTCGTTCTTTAAAATTATAAGAGCAAAATACAAAACATAACAGCCCGCCGAGAATAGTCATCAACATCACGGGCAATAATACATAAGCATTGAGTGAGTTCAAAAAATTTTTTGATGCAAAGCGTACACTGGTTAAAATGGCAAATGAGGATAAGATAAAAATCCAATCACCTGTACTCATAAACGCCGTGTAGTTATTGAAAAAAAATCCTTGCTGAAATGAACCAATAAAGAGCGCATAGGTAAGGCCGGTATATAAAATCAAAAATATTTTTTTGTGGGCGGCATAAATAACAGTGATGGCAAACAATAAGAGATATGACAATAAAACTTGGTATGATTTACTATATTTTTGTGTGACAAGAAAAAGACCGCTTATAATTCCAATGGTGACTAAATCGCTTATACCGCCAAGCAAAAGCGTTCCATAATGAAAACTGGTAAATGCGCTATGAGCCTCATTGGCGGTGCAAATAAAAAAGAGACGATAACTAATCGTGAGCAGAAGCAAAGAGGTGAAGAAATCGAGCAGTATGCGCTGGTTGTTTTTGGGTGTCATAATGTCTTCTTTGCTAATAGACTATCTATAGCAAGATATAGTCATATTTGGCTTATGTAAATATGTAAATGTAACCTGTGAATGGAGGCATCCGCCTGATGATAAATGAAACTATGTTGGCGAAAAATAATTACACAATAGAACCCGCTTCCGCAAAAGATAGTGAGATGCTTTTAGAAGCCTTAATTGAGTTTGATTTTGAATGCATGCCGCATTTGCCGCGCATTGAAATTGAAAAATTAGATTTCGTTCTCAAAAATAACGAAGGTGTTTTTATGGGCGGAATTAATGCCGAATATTTTTGGGGTATATTAGCAATTAAATTTTTATGTATTGATAAGCCTTTTCGAAGTCTTAAATTAGGAGCAGTTTTAATTAATCACGTTGAAAAATTAGCTAAGCAGCGTGGTTGTTATATGGCACATTTGGATACGTTTGATTTTCAGGCAAAAGATTTTTATTTGCGGCATGGATATGAAGTATTTGGTGTAATAGAGGATTGTCCGCCAGGTCATAAGCGGTATTTTATGCAGAAAAAGTTCTAATGAAGTAGCCCGTATTTCGCTGCGCTCTGAGCCGCGCGCGTCAGCAAGCGTCACGATACTTTAAGTTCAGTGACGCTTGCTGACGCGCATACCTTTATACACAAGTTAAAGAAGAACTGTCACCCCGCAAAAAACGCGCCACTTTTTGTGAAAAGGAAACAAAATCCAATTCGCGTTTTTGTGCGGGGCCCGGTGCAAATTTTGGGTTCTTCTGGAAATTCTGTGGGTGTTCCTAGTCGATAATGTCTCTTTTTAAATCAATCTGTTATATTCTGTATTTGTGTTTTCGGCAATAAATTCTTAATAAAACCTTAATGATCAAATATTACACTATCCATCATAAAATATGATACCTATGAGACTTAACAATGGCACACGCGAGATCTTTTAGTAAAACACCTGGTGAATCAAAAGATGATTCTTCAAGCTCTTCAACCAGCGCTGCATCAGAGTCAGAGACGGTGCGTGGTCTAGCATTTCCGCTAATAGATACATCTGTTGTTCCTATTCATGTCCCGTTATCTCAACTAGAACCTGACGTTAAATTGCCTCAAGTAATAGAGCAGTTAATTTTAGATTATCTGCCGGTGAATGATACGGATGATGCATTTGACAATGCTAGTTTGCTGCAAGAGCTACCGGGTAGCGGCGAAGACTCTTATTCTAGCAATATTTCTACGGTTACCATGGCATCTTTTTATCGAAAAGGAGTAACGTTATTTGGAAATCTCGCTGCCGTAAAAGCGATAGAAGCAGCGTATGAAGTGATTGCCGATAATGCCGATGCCGTTGAAAAATTAGTAGCAAAAAATCCATTTATTTGCTCTGTTGTTGTGAGAGTCAAAGATCATGATGGTAATTGGCTTGAAGGCAATTTATTAATGCTTGCGGCAATGACAGGTAATTTTAATCCAAGAGAGCCTAGTGTACCGGAAGCCCATTATGGGATATTTGAGAAATTATCTTTTTATTACCCCCCTGAGGAAGTGGCTCGAGTTGCGGAAATAGTTAATTCAGCCGAATGGAAGGCAGAGACCGCTAGAAGAATGCAGCCTTATGTTGATGCTTCTGATCAATTTAGGAGAAATTTGATCGACAACGACACGAATTCATTAGGATTTGATGCGCTTAAAGTGAGATACCAGCTTGCTATTAAGGAATTTAAAGATAAATTAAAAACCAATCTCAATCAAGTCATTAAATTGGGTTATGTTTTTGATTTGAATGTGATTGCTAGTGCACTCGAGAAGTCTGTAGCGAATATTGCTGCGTTGGGTGGTTGGCAATCTTGGAAAATTAATGTGATTTGTGTGGTAGTTGCGGGTTCTTTTCAGAAAAAAGCATCTGCTTGTGATGGTCGCATCATAAAAAGAGGTATTCTGCCTGTTGTTGAGGAAGGTGTTCTACCCGATCGCGACCGCGTGTTAAATGAAAATAATTCTTATCACATCGTCGAGTCTCCTCATGGGGGCCGCTCTCTTGTTCTTGGTTCGGATTTTTTTTGGGATATAGGCGCCGCCGGGGGCTGCCGGGCCGTGGCTTCGCGGGGGCGCTACGTGCGCGTGGGCCATGCGCGCACGTTGCTACAAATCTTATGTCGAGCAAAAACATCAGCGTGCAGCAAATTTATGCTGCAGCCCGGCGAACAATCGAATCAGAGCTGTTGCGCGATAATGTAAGTTTGCGCAGTAGCTCTTCTGCGGGAATGCCGAGTTTGGGATTCCCGCAAGATTGTAGATATAAATGAAGTAATTCATCATAGTGCCAAAGTGCCGATGTTGTCGCCCACCAGAGAACAAAGCGATGCAGATAGTGTTTGATACGTGTGAGAGAGACTCCATCTTTTACCATCCATTTGATCTGTTCGCGCGCCTTTCGCAGTGTTCTTGGGTGTGGAACAATGCGTATAGGCTCATGTAATCGTTGTTCAGAAATCGCACTACCCCCCCCGTGCGCAAATAAATAATGAGCAGAAGGTGATGCAATTAAAGCATCATTAGCATGTGCCTCATTGGTGTAATCTTTCGGTTGTGTCGAAAGATAGTGTATACCGAGGTAGTGAAATCCAGAATTGATATGACCGATCCGCGTTTTCTTACGTGATAAACTTAACCCTCTTTGATGTAATATTTCCATCATGCGTCGACGACATCGGTTTAATTGACGCTGCGTTTTGCAAAGAATAATCACGTCGTCTTGATACCGCAAATATGAAACTTGCATGTTAGAGAATGCATCGTCTAGCGGCTTCAAGTAGAGACCACTAAAAAATTGTGAGAGCGGACCACGCAATGCAATACCGTTTCCTGGATTTTTATAACCACGACATGTGTTGCAGTTGATATGTGGCCGGCATTTATTTCAGCTATTGAATTTGTTTTACCAAATTCAGCCATTGTGCATGACAAGTATCATGTAGTGAGTCATTTAACCAAAGCTGTTGATAGTGTTCGTCGTAAGGAAAATAGCACGTTACAAAAAGAAGGTAATGATGCGCTTAAAGGTACTCGTTATACTTGGTTACGCAATCCAGAAAATTGGACTGATGACGATAAGAAAACGTTTAAATCATTACAGGAAAATCATTTGAAAGTTGGTAGAGCATGGTCAATCAAGGAGGCTTTTCTTGTTATCTGGAATTACACATATAATCGTTCCGCTCGTTCATTTTTTAAAGAATGGTATTTTTGGGCAACCCATTCTCGACTGAAACCTATTGTTAAAGTTGCTAATATGATTAAAAAACATCTAGATAATATCTTAACCTATTTGAAATACCCAATCACGAATGCAAAAGCAGAAGGATTTAATTCAAAAATACAGTCGATTAAATCAGCTGCACGAGGCTTTCGTAATTTTGATAATTATCGCACCTCAATATTATTTTACTGCGGTGGATTGGCTATGTACCCATAGAAAAGTCGGAAGAACCAAATTTTGAAAAAAAGACGCTCCACCCCAAGGTTATTCACCAGGCCCCGCACAAAATTTCGTGAAACAGCATTTTTCTCAATCTTATTGTGGACGAAATTTTTGCGGGGTGACAGTTCTTCTTTAACTTGTGTATAAAGGTATGCCCTAACGGTCGCGGCTCAGTTGTTTATGTGTAATTTCACGTCATTTCATGTATAATCCGCCGCTTAATATCGTTAAATAAAAGGTTTATACCACCGATGACACTCAGTACGGTTATTCTTGCGGCTGGCCAAGGCAAGCGCATGCATTCGAAAACCCCCAAAGTATTGCATCATCTTGCTGGCAAGGCATTACTTGAACATGTGATCACTACTGCATATGCCCTTAACAATAACACGCCACCCACTATTATTTATGGCCACGAAGGTGAGCTAGTCAAGCGAACACTTGCCCATCTCCACGCCACCTGGATTGCGCAAACCGAACAACTCGGCACCGGTCATGCTTTATTGCAAGCATTACCAACCATCCCTGACACCCATCGTGTATTAGTACTCTATGGGGATGTGCCACTCACTTCTATCGACACGTTAAAAAAACTCTTGGCAACGACGCCTACGGATGCGATTGGTATCATTACTGCTGTACTCCCCAATCCAACCGGGCTCGGACGGATTATGCGTGATACACACAACCGCATTACTCGCATTATCGAAGAAAAAGATGCTGACGCAACACAACGTGCCATTCAAGAGATTAACTCTGGTATTTGTTTGGTACCCGCCGCATTACTTAAAAGATGGTTACCCAATTTAAAAAATCACAATCAACAAAAAGAATACTATTTAACAGATATCATTGCCGATGCTGTACGCGAAAATATTGCGATACATAGCATGCAGCCACAAGCATTTGAAGAAGTGCTCGGTATCAATGATCGTGTTCAATTAGCCCATTTAGAGCGTTATTATCAACGTCATCTAGCCGAAAAATTAATGCGACAAGGCATCACCATCGTCGACCCAACGCGTTTTGATGTGCGTGGTGATGTCATCATTGGTGGCGATACTACCATCGATATCAACGTTATTTTTGAAGGCCGCGTCACTATTGGCAAGGATTGCACTATCGGGCCAAACACGATTTTACGGAATGTATTAATCGCCGATCGCGTCGAAATTAAAGCCAACAGCATGATTGATGGTGCTGAAATTGCAGATGATTGTGTGATTGGGCCATTTGCACGCTTACGCCCGGGCACCGTTTTATCACCGCATAGCCACGTGGGCAATTTTGTCGAAATCAAAAATAGTGACATTGGCGCTGGCAGTAAAATTAATCATCTCAGCTATATTGGCGACAGTGACATTGGCAAAAAAGTGAATGTCGGCGCGGGTACAATCACCTGCAATTATGATGGCGTTAACAAGCACCGCACGGTGATTGGTGACAATGCTTTTATAGGTTCCAACACGTCATTAGTTGCCCCTGTTACTATTGGTGATAATGCAACAATTGGTGCTGGTTCAGCTATTTCTCGTGACGCCCCCGCAGAACAACTGACAATTTGTCGCGCCCAACAACGTAGTATTGAAAACTGGCAACGACCCGAAAAGAAGGAAACTTAAGTATGTGCGGTATTGTAGGTGCTATTGCAGAACGCAACGTCGAAAAAATTTTAATTGAAGGCTTAAAACGCCTTGAATATCGTGGCTATGATTCAGCCGGTCTTGCCATCTTGGATGCCAACCATTCTCTGCAGCGTATTCGCGCGACAGGTAAAGTGCGAGAACTTGAAAAAGCACTTAGCAAAACATCCATCTGTGGCAATAGTGGTATCGCACATACTCGTTGGGCAACACACGGTGCGCCCTCTGAACAAAATGCACATCCATTGATGTCAGCCGATGAAATTGCGATCGTCCACAACGGCATCATCGAAAATCATGATCAATTACGCCAACAATTACTTGCTCTTGGCTACCAGTTTACGTCTGAAACCGACACAGAAACCATCGTGCATTTGCTCCATCACCACTACACAAAATCCGGTGATTTATTAGCAGCAACACGCGACACCGTTGCACAACTAGAAGGGGCTTATGCGCTAGGCATTCTTTCAAAACGCGACCCTAGTCGCTTATTGGCCGTTCGTCACGGCAGCCCTTTAGTCATTGGCAAAGGCATTGGCGAAAATTTTATTGCCTCTGATCCATTAGCGTTATTACCCGTCATCCAAAAATTTATTTATCTGGAAGACAATGATATTGCGGATTTATCGCGTGATAATATTACCATTTATGCCGATGGCAAACCGGTCGAACGCAAAGTTCACACGCTCGAGATGAACAATGACATGGTTGATCGTGGCGAATACCGCCATTATATGAGCAAAGAAATTGCCGAACAAGATCTCGCGATTTCTGCCTGCCTTGACGGTAGATTAAGTAAAAATCAGGTGTTGGATAGCGCTTTTGGTTTAACCGCAAAAGAAATTTTCCATAAAGTCCAGCACATCCAATTAATTGCTTGTGGCACGAGCTATCATGCTGCTCTAGTCGCTCGTTATTGGCTAGAAGGCTTAGCCGGCGTTCCTTGTACTGTTGAAGTCGCCAGTGAATTTCGCTACCGTAAAGCTGTCGTGCAACCCAATTCTCTCTTTGTCTGTCTTTCACAATCAGGCGAAACAGCGGACACATTAGCTGCGTTACGTTTGGCGAAAAAAATTGGCTATCTTGCTACGTTAGCCATTTGCAATGTGCCAGAAAGCTCACTCGTGCGTGAAGCGGATCTTTCTTTCATGACTCGCGCTGGCACAGAAATTGGCGTGGCTTCAACGAAAGCATTTACCACACAACTCTGCGCCTTATTGATGCTAACCCTCAACATTGGGCGTCAACATCAATTATCTGCTGACACGGAAAGCCATCTTGTGACAGAGCTATTAGATCTACCCAAGAAAATTAAAATGGTCTTAAAACTCGATTCTGCCATTGCCCATCTAGCAACACATTTTGCTGACAAACATCATGCTTTATTTTTAGGTCGTGGCGCGCTTTATCCAATTGCACTCGAAGGCGCATTAAAGCTAAAAGAAATTTCATACATTCATGCTGAGGGTTATCCAGCTGGCGAACTAAAGCATGGGCCTCTTGCCTTGGTCGACAAAAACATGCCTGTCATCGCTGTTGCACCCCATGATGACTTATTAGAAAAAATTAAATCTAACCTGCATGAAGTACGCGCACGCGGTGGTGAGCTGTATGTCTTCACGGATAGCAAGTCTAGTATCACCGAAAACACAACCGGCACACACATTGTTGAAATGCCACATGTGGACCCCGTACTGGCACCGATTGTGTATACGATACCATTGCAATTGTTGTCGTATCACGTCGCTGTACTGAAAGGCACTGATGTTGATCAACCACGAAATCTAGCAAAATCCGTCACAGTAGAATAACTCCAACACTATATCCCCTCTCCCACTTGTGGGAGACGTGTCTCGTAGAGGGGGTGAGGGTGAGGGTTTTTAACTCGGCACATGTTCTACTAAAGAAAATGTCATCATTAAAACCCTCATCCCCAACCCTTCTCCCGCTCGCGGGAGAAGGGAGATAAACAATTGTTGGTCACACGACGCTTTGTCACCCTACAACGCTGCACACGCTTGAATTAATCGTGGCCCATGATAGATTAATCCCGAATAAAGCTGCACTAGACTCGCACCTGCTGCGATTTTTTCTGCAGCATCTATTGCATTCATCACACCCCCAGACGCAATAATAGGAATTTGATTTTTTAACAATACAGACAGCTGTTGAATGATCGCTGTGGAATAAGCCGATAATGGTTTACCACTTAAGCCACCCGACTCCATCGCATGTGGAACATTCTCTAGACCATCACGACTGACAGTCGTATTCGTGGCAATCACGCCATCCACTTTTTCTGCTAATAAAATCTCAGCAATATCTTCCACATCATCGGGCGTTAAATCAGGCGCTATTTTCACGACTAATGGTACGTATTTTTTGCGTTCTGCAAACAGCATTTGCTCTGCTTTAAGACCCTTTAATAAGGATTTTAATAACCCTGCTTGCTGTAAAGCACGCAGAGACTCTGTATTGGGTGAAGAAATATTAATCGCAACATAACTTGCATAGGGTGCTAACACACGAAAGCCATGTAAATAATCATCCAATGCGTGCTCAATCGGTGTATCGCGATTTTTACCGATATTAACACCAATAACGCCGTTAAATTTTATCTTGCGTAATTGTTCCGCGAGATAATCACATCCTTTATTATTAAATCCCATGCGATTGATAATGGCCTCTTGTTCCGGCAAACGAAACAACCGCGGCTGCGGGTTACCCTCTTGTGGTTTCGGTGTGACAGTCCCTACCTCAACAAAACCGAAACCCAGCGTCGCCAATGCATCAATGTAATCACCATTTTTATCTAAACCAGCAGCTAATCCGATACGATTAGGAAAAGTTAAACCCATCAAGGTACAGGGCTGCGATGAAACGGTTGGAAAAAATTGGGTTAATCCGAGTGAATGTGCTATTTGCAATGATTTCAATGTTACAGCGTGAGCGGTTTCGGGATCGAACTGGAAAAGAATTTTTTTGAGGTAGTAATACATAAAAAACTCTATATAAAAAATTCGACTATTTCGCTGTTACAAAACTCGCGATCAACCATTTCGTACCAACTTTCTCGAAACGAACTTGAATACGCGCATGCTCACCGCGGCCTTCATATTGTAAAAGCACGCCTTCGCCAAACTGATGATGATTTACGCGCTGACCAATCCGCATGCCGCTATCGTCGGTGGACACATCGCTACGCTCTTTTGTCCACCCTACGGAATTCATCGATGTTTGTGGTCGCGAGACTTTCGCCTTCAGTCGAACTTCTTCTAGAAATTCTTTAGGAATTTCACGCAGAAATCGCGAAGGCCGGTGAAACATTTCTTTGCCGTGAATACGGCGTGTTTCCGCATAGGTAATATAAAGCATTTGCATCGCTCGCGTCATACCCACATAACAAAGACGACGCTCTTCTTCTAAGCGTGTTGGATCTTCGAGTGACATATAATGCGGAAATAACCCTTCTTCGACACCACACAAAAATACCACCGGAAATTCTAAGCCTTTTGCAGAGTGCAACGTCATCAACTGCACGCTATCTTCATAACTGTCAGCTTGGCCATCGCCAGCCTCTAATGCAGAATTGGCGAGAAACGCGGTTAATGGCGTCATGTTTTCTTCGCGTGTGCCAGATAAATCAAATTGGCGTGCCGCATTGACTAATTCCTCTAAGTTTTCGATGCGGGCTTGGCCTTTTTCGCCTTTTTCCTTGCGGAAATGCTCAATCAAACCACTATTATGAATGATATGTTCCGTTTGTTCGTGTAATGGCAAATGCTCTGTATCATTACTCAATGAATTGATCAACCCAAAGAATCCAGCCAACGCATTCGCGGCGCGCGCCGTAAATGTATTATTCGCCAACAAATATTCCGCTGCCCGCCACAATGACACTTGATTTTGTTGGGCGTATTCGCGCAAGGAAACCACGGTGCGATCACCAATACCTCTTGTTGGCGTATTCACAACACGCTCAAACGCCGTATCGTCATCTCGATTGGCAATTAAGCGCAAATACGCTAAAGCATCTTTAATTTCTGCGCGTTCGAAGAAGCGCAAACCGCCATACACGCGATACGGAATACCAAACTGCATCATCGCTTCTTCAATGACCCGTGATTGTGCATTCGAGCGATATAAAATGGCTACATCACGTAAATCATTGCCTTCACGTTTCCAATCACGAATGCGATTCACTAAAAACCGTGCTTCATCTAAATCATTAAAACCGGCATAAACCGTAATCAGTTCGCCATCAGAACCGGTGGTCCATAAATTTTTACCTAGCCGACCCGCATTATGTGAAATCAATGCATTCGCTGCTTTTAAAATCACGCCGGTTGAGCGATAGTTTTGTTCTAAGCGCGTGGTAAGCGCCGTTGGAAAGTCGTGACTGAAACGCTGGATATTTTCGATTTTTGCCCCACGCCAACCATAAATAGACTGATCATCATCGCCAACAATCATGACATTGTTGTCTGCGCCGGCTAATAATCGTATCCACGCATATTGGATAGTATTGGTATCTTGAAACTCATCCACTAAAATAAAACGAAACCGTTGATGATAATGCTGAAGTAACTCGCGGCTATTCAGAAATAATTTATGCGCTTTCAATAACAGATCGGCAAAATCTATCAACCCGGCACGCTGGCACGCTTCTTCGTAAGCTTTGTAAATTTTTATCATCGTGCGCGCCGTTACATCGCCATAATCAGGCAAATGGTGTGGCTCTAAACCTTCGTCTTTTTTGCCATTGATAAACCATTGCGCTTGCTTCACCGGCCAACGATCTTCATCCAAACTTAAAGTTGCCAAGACACGACGCACTAAACGATATTGATCATCTGAATCTAAAATTTGAAACCCTTCTGGCAAGCCCGCTTCTTTCCAATGCAACCGTAGCAATCGATGCGCCAAACTGTGAAACGTACCAATCCACATGTTTCTGGATGAGCTACCCAGTAAGGTTTCAATACGCGAGCGCATTTCATTAGCCGCTTTATTCGTAAAGGTCACCGCCAAAATATTAAATGGCGACAAGCCTTCGTGCTCAACCAACCAGGCAATACGGTGCACCAACACACGCGTTTTGCCGCTGCCAGCCCCTGCCAAAATCAATTGATGGCAAAGTGGCGCGGAAACCGCTTCTCGTTGAGCGTCATTCAGGGAATCAAGAATATTAGGATTTGTCATAGCGGGCTATTGTATAAGACGGGGTAGATAAAATCACGGGAGTTTACATAAATATTCGGTGGACACGCTTGTGGAGTTTACCGTTTTTCAAATTATTAATGTGGCACATTGTCTCAAAAGTGCATAGAATGCTCAACCTGTGAAACATTAGTGATTGATACCATGACAAACCCAAATTACAAAAAAGCCACCTTCTTATTAAGCGCGGCTAAATTAAGTCAACTACCTAGCGACAAAGGGATCGAAGTTGCTTTTGTAGGTCGCTCAAATGCAGGGAAATCCAGTGTTCTCAATCAATTAACCAATAACAGCAAACTAGCACGTGTCAGTAAAACACCGGGGCGCACCCAGCACATCAATCTATTTGTACTCGATGATAATCGCCGACTGGTTGATCTGCCAGGCTATGGTTTTGCACAAGTCCCCAATGAAGTTAAAATCCAATGGCAAAAAACCTTAGATGCTTATTTACAACAGCGCGAATGTTTAACAGGACTTGTCTTAGTCATGGATATTCGTCACCCCCTCACCGAGTTTGATCGTAATTTATTAGCATGGGCAGAAGAATGTGGACTCACCGTACATATTTTATTGAATAAAGCAGACAAGCTCGCATTTGGGGCAATGAAAAAAACACTATTAGAAGTGACCAAGTTTATTAGTGAGTATAACAATCAAGTCACCTGCCAAGTATTTTCCGCCTTAAAAAGCACGGGAATAAAAGAGCTACGCGAACTACTGGATAACTGGTTTGCCCAACCTTTGGTGCAGAACAATCCCGACCAAGACGAATAACGTTAAGACTGTAGGGTGGACAAAGCCCCGTTATGCTTCTAAACGGGGCTTTGTCCACCCTACGATTTACAATCTTTCAGACCGCTCTCAATTTGTGTTATCCTAATGTGTTGGCATCTTAAATAATACCGTAATTGATTGAAAATAATAGAATTTTAAGCAGTGAATCGATGTCGATGTAGTTAAAAATAAAAACGAGTGGAGTATAAGCTTTATGAAATTTGAAAAAAATGCACATCATACTGCAGCTGACGAACCCATTATCCCAGCCAGTCAATCATTACCTGAAATCACACTCCGCGTTTTAGTATTAGGCACCATCCTGACTATCGTCTTAGCGGCAGCTAACGCATACTTAGGCCTGAAAGTCGGCCAAACGATTTCAGCTTCCATTCCTGCAGCCATTATTTCAATGAGCATTCTACGCTTCTTTCGCAATGCCAATGTCCTCGAAAACACGATGGTACAAACCATGGCATCCGTTGGTGAAGCCTTAACTGCTGGTGTTGCTTTCATTTTACCTGCATTAATTATTCTGCATGCCTGGACTGGATTTTATTATTGGCAAACTGTCATCATTGCACTACTTGGCGGTATATTGGGCGTGCTTTTCACTATTCCTTTACGACGCGCATTATTGATTGATAAAACATTACGTTACCCTGAGGGTATCGCAATTAGTAATGTGCTCAAAGCCAGCGCCAACAAAGAAAAAACAGATATGTCATCACTCACCATTGGTGGTGCTGTTGGCGCTATCATTTCATTATGCCAAGCTGGTTTCCAAGTACTTGCTGATCATTTTCAATATTGGTTTCAATCAGCTGGTACGATTTTTGGTTTTGGTTTAGGCCTCTCTCCAGCACTGATTGCAGCGGGTTATATTGTCGGTATTAATGTTGCCATCAGTTTATTTATTGGTATCGTGATTGGTTGGTTAGCGGGCGTGCCTATATTGGCTAGCATTTTTGGCTTACCGGATGCAGCAACCGCTAATGATATGGCCATGGCCATTTGGCATGATCACATTCGCTACCTCGGCGTCGGCACCATGCTCGTGGGTGGGCTATGGACATTAGTCACGTTAGTCAAACCTATCGTCCACAGTTTATCCGCTTCCATCGACACGATGAAAAAAGCTCGAGCGGGCACCAGTACACTCGCGATTCGCACTGAACGCGACATTCCCATTACCTATGTATTCTGGAGCTTGTTAGCGCTTATCATCCCCGTATTCTGTTTGATTATGTTTTCTATCATGCCGGAATCCACCTCGCTCACGCATAATTTTCGCATTATATTAGCTGCATTCTGTACGTTGTACGTATTCGTCGGTGGCTTTGTTTTTTGCTCGATTTCTTCTTACTTCGCAGGCTTGATTGGCTCCACCAATAATCCTGTTTCGGGTTTATTAGTGTCGTCGTTATTGATTCTTTGTTTGATTTTGTTAATGATCTTTAAATCCATTGGCGGCATTGATGGCAATGAATTACTCGGTGTTATCGTTGGCATTGGCAGCACGGTGATTATTGCGGCAGGCTTATCAATTTCCAATGATACGATGCAAGATTTAAAAGTCGGTCAAATTGTCGGGGCCACACCGTGGAAACAACAAGTCATGCTGGTACTTGGTGTTGTGGTGTCTGCATTTGTGATTCCGCCCATCTTAGATTTGCTTTACAACGCTTATGGTATTGGTGGTGTTTTCCCAAGACCTGACATGAACAAAGCACAAATGTTAGCGGCACCGCAAGCGGGATTAATGGCAACGGTTGCGCAAGGTGTTTATCATCATAACCTCGAATGGTCGATGATTATTGCTGGTGCAGTCGTTGCTATCATCTGCATTATGATTGATGAGCGCTTAAAAAAACTGGGATCGCGATTACCCGTGCTCGCCGTTGGTGTTGGTATTTACTTACCGCTCGATAGCTCTGTGCCCGTTGTATTAGGTGGCGTACTAGCTTATTTCATCCAACATCGTTTAAACAAACGCTACAACAACCTACCGAAGAAAAATAGTGCTACTAAAATTGCTACGCATAAACATCGTGGCTTATTATTAGCGTGCGGTATTGTTGCCGGCGCATCCATTATGGGGGTGGTGTTAGCTATTCCTTTTGCGCTAAAACAATCTTCTGATGCATTAAAATTAATGCCAGATCAATATCAATATTTAGCGGGGCCACTTGGTATTGCGGTAACAGTGTTGTTATGCGCGTGGATTTATCGTGTAGTGATGCGCAACGAGAAATGATTTGAAAAAATCCCTCCCAATCTCCCTTTTTTAAAGGAGGGGCTTTAAAAACCTCCCCCTTTGAAAATTGAGGGGGATTTTGAGAAAGCTATCAAGCACGTTCAAACGCAAAGCTCACCACATCAGCAACGCGCTGACATTTCAACGCCAACATGATAACGCGATCGATGCCTAATGCCACACCCGCACAGTCTGGCAAGCCATTTTTTAAGGCGGCGATAAATCGTGTATCGATATTTTTTTCAGGCAACCCATGTTGCTGACGAAATAACAAATCTCGCTGAAAACGGGCTTCTTGCTCAGCAGCATCTTGCAACTCATGAAAACCATTCGCCAATTCCACACCTTTAAAATACACTTCAAATCGAGAAGCAACTGGCGGATTTTCGTCTCGTACTTTTGCTAAAGCTGCTTGAGACGCGGGGAAATCATACAGAAAAATCGGGCGCTCTTGCCCAACCACCGGTTCAATGCAATGTGTCCATAACAAATCTAACCACGCATCGCGATCTGCTAATTTCCCAGTAAAAGAAATATTTTTTTGTTGCGCAATTTTTTCTAATTGCGCTGCATCTGCCGCATGAGGATTCACCCCCAGGTGCTGCTGAAACAAATCAGCGTAGCAAACACGCTCTGCTGGCAATGTCTGCAAGATAACTTGCAAGAGCGCATCCATGTCATCCATCAAAGCATGATGATCGAAACCCGGGCGATACCATTCTAACATCGTAAATTCAGGATTATGGACGCGCCCAACTTCTCCCTGACGAAAGGCTTTACAAATTTGATAAATAGCACCACTACCCGCAGCAAGTAGACGTTTCATGGCGTATTCAGGTGAGGTTTGTAAATAAAGAATTTTCTCTTCTGTGCTACCGATTTCTGTATAAATCGCGGGGATACCGACCACATGAGGATCTGTCACCGTGTGATGCGAAAGCAGTGGTGTATCCACTTCGAGGACATTTCTTTCTGCAAAAAAATGACGGATTTTTGCGATTAAATTTGCACGTTCACGAAGATGAGTCAGAGTTGCAGTAGGCTGCCAAGACATGATGAAAAACTCGTAGAGTGGAACAAAGCGCAGCGTGTCCGCCGGGAATGATGGTGGACACGCTGCGCTTTGTCCACCCTACATTTATTATTTATTCTTTTACTCTTGAAACATATTCACCAATACGCGTATCCACTTTAATTAACTCACCTTCTGGCACGAACAATGGGACGCGCACCACAGCACCGGTTTCAAGCTTCGCGGGTTTCCCACCACCGCCTGACGTATCACCACGTACACCTGGATCGGTTTCAACAATTTTTAATACGACAAAGTTAGGAGCAGCTACGGCTAATGGCAATCCATTAAATAATGTCAGTGTGCAATCACTTTGTTCTTTTAGCCAGAGCTTCGCTTCGCCTAAATGTTCGCGATCCATGACATATTGCTCAAAAGTTTCTTTGGTCATAAAGTGCCAATGAGCATCATCGCTATAGAGGTACTGTGCATCAACATCCATCACATCAGCGCTTTCAATTGCATCACCCGACTTCCAGGTTCGCTCAACGACGCGACTGGTTTTTAAGTTACGGAATTTAATACGGTTAAATGCCTGGCCCTTGCCTGGCTTGACCATTTCATTATCGAGAATGACACAAGGATCATTATCAATCATCACTTTCATCCCACTTCTGATCTCATTTGTGGTATAAACTGCCATCGCTTTCTCCTTTAAAGATTTGGCATATGATAATCGCATAAGAGAATAAAGACAAAGACGAACATGATTGACTTCAATTTAGACAAAACGATATCGTGGCAAACCGCATTAAGCCAAGCCATTCAAGACCCGCAAGAATTACTGGCCTTGTTGGAATTAGACCCTAGTTTATTAGCGGCAGCAAAATCGGCAGCCAATCTATTTCCACTCAAAGTTCCGCGCGGTTTTGCAGCGCGCATGCAAAAAGGGAACGTGAATGATCCCTTATTAAAACAAGTGTTACCGCTTGGCGCGGAACTGCTGGATGTCGCCGGTTATCAGCAAGACCCTCTGCAAGAAAGTGACGTCAATCCTATCCCTGGACTATTACATAAATATCAAAGTCGCGTGTTACTGACGTTTGTTGGAACTTGTGGGATTAATTGTCGCTATTGTTTTCGCCGACATTTCCCCTATGGCGACAACAATCCTGGTACCGATGGCTGGGATCGCGCATTAGATTATATCGCGAAAGATTCGTCGATTACCGAAGTGATTCTAAGTGGCGGCGATCCGTTAGTGGCAAATGATAAAAGCTTATGGGCTTTATCAGAAAAATTGAATGATATACCCCATGTGAAACGTTTACGTATCCATAGTCGCATGCCAATTGTTTTACCTGAGCGCATTACGGCGGATTTTTTACACTGGATGGGGCAATTAAAACAAAAACCTGTTTTAGTCACGCATTGCAATCACCCCCAAGAAATTAGCCCTGCTGTAGAGCAAGCCATGCAAGCGCTCAGTGATGTCGGCACTGTCTTATTGAATCAAACCGTCTTGTTAAAAGGCGTCAACGACAATGTCGATACGTTAGTTGATTTGAGTGAAGCGTTATTTGCGGCTGGCATCCAACCTTACTATTTACATTTATTGGATAAAGTCCAAGGTGCTGCTCATTTTGATTTACCAGAAGAAGAGGCAAAAAACTTACACTGGGGTTTAAATCAACGCCTTTCAGGGTATTTAGTGCCAAAACTAGTCTATGAAAAAGCGGGAGCTCCCGCTAAGTTGCCCGTGGAATTGTACACAGCCTAATTTTTGCTTAGCCAAATACATTTATCCAAAAAAACTCGCTCGCCGCCCACCGGGATAACATCTACAACTAATTGAATATAAATATATTTTATTTTCGTTTTTTGCGCAGATGTGACTAGCCTAGCTGATTTCAATACACGGCTTGTACAGACTTCTCAGATAGTTAGCCACACAGTTATCCACAGAAATTGTGGATAAGCTGACGTCATCGCGAGGCTGCGAAGCGCTTAGCCGTGGCGATCCAGATACGCGCTATAGTTATTGGTGGACACGCTACGCTTTGTCCACCCTACGGTTCTAATGCATATTCGTTTTACTATTTTGCGTACGCGCGTTCAATTCAGCAGCGACGAGTTGAGAAATCTTTTTTGATAGCGTCGTTTCGCCATGGCGATCAAAACGATGGCCAAAAAAATTTAACGCCTGTTTTTTGCAAAGCCCGCTATAGTTTGATTGGGTCTGTGTCGCTGCTCGGTTTAACTCATATTCCAAATTCATCAAGGTATACGTTTCGAGTTGTTTTATATTTTCTGAAACCAAAGAAAGAATATACGCATTATAATCTGGCATAGCTTGTTTCACGCTGTGTCTGCCTGTTGTTTTGTTTTTATTTTCAGCTGCGAGCGCTTTTAAAATATTTTCGATGCCATTGGGAGATTTCGCAACCTTCTCTAAAACAAGTGCCAACTGTTCAGGAGCATGGCGTGCAAGCATGTGCAAACCGGTCCAGCCGTCTTTATTTTGTGTTCTCAGTGCGAGAGCGATAG
>Ga0206815_1029_pt1 | contig 44075 bp, 39 predicted proteins | sample Alteio_BWOrgCont_91_FD_152864 | JGI IMG/M metagenome (GOLD analysis project Ga0206815, IMG submission 152864) | Enriched cells from forest soil in Barre Woods Harvard Forest LTER site, Petersham, Massachusetts, United States -... | ecosystem: Environmental > Terrestrial > Soil > Temperate forest >...
GCAACTCGGCGGAAGCGGCTCTGGCGGGCATGGTGCCTCAGGCGGTTCTGGTCACGGCGCTGCCACTGGTGGCTCTGCCGGTTTTGGACATGGTGGCTCAGGATTTGCGCATGGAGGTAGTGGGAATAATAACGGCCCTGCGACTGGCGCTGGAGCCGGCGTCGGTGGATCTGGGACCGGTGTTATTGTGGTCGTCGTTAATGACTTCAATTTCGAACAATGTTTTGTAGATGGAAACGTTCCGGTCGGGAGTCTTCCAGGCATGGGTAATGCCGAATGTCTGCCAGCAGGCTCAAGGTTTTGCATGGATCAACTTTTACCCGGCCAGCAATGCGTGAATTGGTGCGGTCCGCTTCCAACATTTAATCCTCCTGCGTCTCAGCCAGGAAACCTCATCAATAACGGCCCTTGCGCTCAGGCTGGGGGTTGCACTTGCTTTCCAAATAATGGAGTTACTTGCTGTGGCTCCGCCGTTGCTTTTAACAATCCCCCAGGGTCATGCCCCTTCCCGCCGACGTGCGCCAATGGCGATACCTTGGTTTGTGGAGCGGCTTTCTGCTTCTCACCACCGGGCCCACCTTACTGTCCGGGCGCAGCAGGCAACCTCAGTCAAGTTAACTGCGTTTGGACAGCCGCGCATTGACACCCCGTCCAAGGCCGCGCAAACATAAGTAGCTCTTTTTCTGGGACAGGGCGGGGATCCGACCCCCGGGTGACGTATAAGGTTTTGCACCCTCAAGAAAGTTCCGGCTTTTGAGGGTTTTTTTATTTTCCCATCGCGGTTTTTCTCAAGAACTGATTTTATCTTCGGTATTTGGTACTTTTCTCATCTATGAATGTTGAGAATCTTTTATCCATTTTAATCCCGGGTTATTTTTCATTCCAAGTGTTCTCCGCTGCCCGCATGTCCGAATCAACCGAGGAAGTTGACCTTTCATTGGATAAGCCGGTTCTTTATCATCGCGTTGCTTGCTAATGGATCTATTCTGGCTCGACGGCTGGCATCTTTGCATTCTTATCAGTTCTCTTTTTTGGATTGGGCGCGCGATCGAGGCGATGGTTAAAATTAACGGGGTGCTCCACCTCTCTGATTTACCGGCTTTTTGCGAAAATCCCCTTGTATCATCCGGTCATTTTGAATCTCAAGGGACGGTTCCTAAAAAACCGCCGATGGTATCGGTGATTATTGCAGCCAAAGATGAGGAGACCAGGATTCGAGAAGCGACGCGGTCTCAGGTGTCGCAAACCTACGAGAACCTGGAAGTGATTGCGGTTGATGACCGTTCCACGGACCGGACGGCAGAAATTCTCAGGGAAGAGCAAGAAAAGTCTGCGCGTTTGCACGTGATTCACGTGAAGGACCTTCCCAGCGGCTGGCTTGGGAAGACGCATGCTCAGTGGGTTGGTGCAAGCCATGCCCGCGGGCAATGGCTGCTCTTTGTGGATGGAGACATTGTTTATGACGCCACCGTGGTGACGCGTGCAGTGGGTTACGCTGAGAAGGTTAACCTGGATCATTTGGTTGTGCTTCCAAAAATGGAAATCCGGGATTGGGGCGAGAGGGCCTTCCTTGCCTGCTTATGTACGCTCTTGTGTACCTTTTATAGGCCTTGGAAGGTTCGCGACCGCCGGTCTTCGGAAACTATCGGCACCGGTGCTTTCCAGATGATCAGGCGTTCCGCCTATGATGCGGTGGGCACGCATCAGGCATTGGCATTGACCGTGATTGATGACATCGGATTGGCTCAAGCTGTGAAAAGAAAGGGTTTGAAGCAAGAATGCGTATTCGGCGGCGATCTCATTCACGTGCGCTGGCAGGAAGGCGTTTGGGGTATTGTCAAAGGCGTCGAGAAAAATATGTTTTCAATGGTTCATTTTAATTTGGCTTTATTGTTGTTGGCTATTGTCATGACGGCCGTCGGTAATCTTTCCCCGTTTGTCGGTCTTGTATGGGCGCGTGGCGTGTGGCAGTGTTTGAGTGCGGCCGCTTTGCTGAGCCTGGGGGTTCTTTACTATCTTAATCAAGAGGCTTCCGAAGCGCCTTTTTGGATGGCGGTTTTTCACCCTTTAAGTGTGCTGGTGTTGTTGTTTGCCGCGGTTCGGTCAGCGACATTAGCATTGTGGAGAGGGGGAGTTATTTGGCGGGGGACGTTTTATCCGCTGAGTGTTTTAAGGGCATGGTCTGTTCCGGCGAAGGTGAAAAGCCAGGATAAATCACGAGGAGGTTGATCGATGCCATTGTTTATCAGATTGGCGAGCTTGACGGAAAAAGGCGGAGAGCAGGTGCGGGACTTCACAAAAATGCTGGCCCAAGCCAAGAAGGCAACCGAGAGCAAAGGAGCAAGGATCGTGGAAGCCTACGTCACTTTGGGGCGTTATGATGTGGTGGCCATTATTGATGCGCCGGATGCCACTTCTGCGGCCAAAGTGAGCGCGCTCATTGCTGAGCAGGGTAATTTCAAAGGAGAAACGCTGATGGCAATTCCTGTCGAGGATTTTGTTCAAGAAATTAGCAGCTGAGCCTCATCAAACACGGGGAAATTTTAAGCCCTCAAGAATAGTTCCCTTAAGTCTCACCGATTGATACGAGTTGGCCCCCTTTTTTTGAGTCTTCTCTAAAAAAAGGAGATTGAATAAATCAGCTGGAGGAATTTAACATGAGTCGAGTGGTATGGACGCCGATTGTCTTTGGATTTGTCATTTCATTTTCAGCTCTGGCCATTGCCGGCACTCCTCTGCCCGTTTCATCCGAACCCGCATCCACGCGTTCAGAAGACGTACAGAAACAATTAAAGGCATTGGGTGATGCGGAGAACGCGCAGGTAGTCCAGCTTGAAGCACAGGCCGCCAGTTTACAGGAAAAGTACAAGGCAGACCAAAAAGCCTTTCAGGATCAGATCCGGTCCCTTCGATTGAAGTACGATCAGGAAATCCAGGCGGTGATGGACAAGATTCGCGAGACGCAGGAGTATTACCAGGCAGAGCAAATCGGGCTTTTCGATAGAGGCGAGCCTGAACTTGCCTTGCTCAAGAGCCAGCATCATGAGCAGATGCACGTATTGCAGGCCGAAGAAAAGAGCAAGCTGAAGGCCCTGGATGATGAGGAAAAAGCTGCTGTTGTCTCACCCCAGACCAAGGCCAGCTTTGCCGCTAAAAGAAAGCTCATTCGCAGTGAGTATGAATCAAAAAAGCACGATCTGAAGAAGCGTCAGAAGCAAGAGATGGCAGACAAGAAAAAGGAGCTCGAATAAGCAGACCTGGCCAGGGGTACCCGAAGGACTGAAGGCCAGTGTGCTTTTCATTTTTTAGAGGTTTTTCATGACCAGCAAGATAAATTTTGAATTTTCTGCCGGAGGGCTTGTTTTCGATACGTCTCGAGGACAGCTGCTGTTGATTCAAGCCAAGAACCTTCAGGACAAAGTCGTCTGGACATTTCCCAAGGGGCACATTGAGAAAGGGGAGACGGCCGAGCAGGCAGCTTTGCGGGAGGTGATTGAAGAGACCGGATGGTCATGCCGGATTGAATCTCCGCTCCATAAGGTTCAATATTGGTTTAAACGGGATGGTCAGTTAGTGAAAAAGGCAGTGACTTGGTTTCTGATGATCCCCTGCGAGTTGGTCGGTGTGCATGACCCTGAGGAAATTATGGATCTGAAATGGGCGGGAATGCCGGAGGCTCGGACGCTGGTGACCTATCGTTCCGACATCGATCTGCTGGATAAATTTTGCCATCTCAAGGGTTTGTAAAATCGTGAAAGGCAGGATGGCTTCGGGACTGGCATTCATTGCTTTCCTGACGGCTCTTTTTCCTGGGATCATCTTTTCAAGGCGAATGTTCATGGCCACCGAACCCATGGGCTGCGATATCATTTCTGTTACTTTTCCTGCCCTGACTTCTCTCGAACACTCCCTCAAGCAAGGAACCTTTCCCCTGTGGTCCTCACAACTCTGCTGCGGATTTCCTCTTCATGCCTGGGGGGAGGGCAGTTTTTGTCACCCGTTCAGCTTGGTGTTGGCTTTACTGTTCTCTGCCCCGCAAGTTCTCAACCTGACAGTTCTCCTCAGTTTTGCCACCGCAGGTTTTTTGATGATGCTGTATGTTCGCCACATTGGACTTTCGCGGCAGGCCGCTTTTTTGTCGGCGTGCGCTTTTGCTTTCAGCGGATATGCCATTCAGGAATTGGAACATACCGACCACCTGCTGACCTTGTGCTGGATCGGTCTGGTGTTCTATGGGTGGGATAAATATCTTTCATCGGGTTTGCGGCGATGGATAGTCTTGGCCGGGACGGCTTGGGCGCTTGAGATTTTGGGAGGCTACCCGGCCATTCCGTACTACACGTTTTTTGCGGTCGCCGCTTATGTGGCTTACGGATGGAAGAGCGAACGCCGGTACAAGGCTCACCGGAAGGCCTTTGATTGGATGATCAATGCAGCTATTTTTGTCGGCGTGGGAGTTTCTTTGTCAGCGGTTCAGTGGGTTCCCACGCTCGAGTTGGTTCCGTTTTCCCTGCGCTCTGGCGGGTTGAGCTACGAAAAGGGGCTTGTTCCGACTTACCCCTGGAGCAACCTGGTGAATTGGGTTGCGCCTGATTTTTTGGGGGACGCTTGGCGCGAGGTGAAGGGGTTTGATAGAGGCATGGAGGCGTGGGAAAATGTTTCCTATATAGGTCTGGCCCCTCTTTTCTTGGCGATCTTCGAACTCGTGCAGGGAATTCGCCGGCCCGGACGCTCCCGATTTTTCAGCGTTCTTTTTCTGGTGTGCCTGGCCCTTGCGTTGGAGACTCCTTTATATCGAGTGTTGTGGTGGTGTCTCCCCGGCCTTCGTTTTTTTCGCGGAACCTCCAGATTCCTTTTATTCGCAGTTTTTTCAGCGGCGGTCTTGGCCGGGATGGGCCTGGATCGTTTGATGACCCATTTCCCGAGAAAAAAGGCTCGGACCATCGCAGTGGCCTTCATTGCGCTCACGTTAATAGACCTTTGGTGGTACGGTCGTGATCATTATTTCACCGTTTCGATAGAAGAGTGGCTTCGACCTCCGCAAGTTGCGCAGATAATCCGCGATCCTAGGGTGCGGGTCGGATCTTTTGACACGATGGACCTGTTGTCCTCGATGCATCGACAAACGATTTCGATGGGTCTTCACAGCCCGGAAGACCAAGCGCGCCCTTACTATGTCTTTAAGGAATTTCTGGGCGCCGGCGCGGAGCTGGTGTGGAATCTGCATGGGGCCTGGAACAACTGGAGCGCTCTTTGTCTGAAACGGCTGAAGCTTCTCAACGATGCTTCCTTCCTGGCCGTTGTTAACAAACAGGTGACGCTGTTGCCTTCCGTGGCCAATGTGCTGCGCGTTCAATCCATCGAATTTTTGATAGCGCCCTGGACGATCACCGGCCCCGACTGTCAATTTATCCAACGGCTCGATCCGGTTCCTGGCGGTCCCACGCTTTTCGTGCACCGCTTAAAAAACCCTCTTCCGCGTGCTTTTGTGGTGGGGGAAACATTGACAGCTTCCGATCCAGGGCTGCTTCTTAAGCAAATGACATCCGATCAATTCGACCCCGCCCGGACCGTGATTCTGGAAAAGACGGTCCCTGCCGGCGATCCTGAAGCGCGCGGTTCCCAAGTCAGCTGGAAAAAAGACGACGCGCGTGAAGTCGATTTGGATGTGGATATGAAAGGCGCGGGCTATCTGGTGCTTGCAGATACTTATTATCCCGGCTGGCAGGCCCGGGTGGATGGCCAGGAAACGGAGATTCTGAGAGCCAATTCTAATTTCCGGGCGGTGAGCTTGCCCCGGGGGCTTCACCAGGTGAATTTCTCTTATCGCCCTTGGTCCATGAAGATTGCGCTGGGTCTTACTTTGACGAGTCTTCTCACCTTGAGTTGCTGGGCGTTGACCCTCTAAAGCCGATGCGCATTTCGAAGCCCGGTATGGCGGCGGCTCTGGGTTTACTGGCCCTTCTCTGTATTTTCTTTCCGCGGGTCATTTTTTTAGGGGAGGTATTTTTATTCACTGAGCCGATGGCCACTGATATTGTTCGGCTCAATCTTCCTTTGAGATGTTTTTTGGAGAGATCTTTGGCAAACGGAGTGTTTCCCCTGTGGTCGCCCGAGATTTATTGTGGTTTTCCCATTCATGCCTGGGGCGAAGGGGGCTTTTGTCACCCGGTGAGTTTGCTGGCCTCTCTCCTCTTTTCTGCGCCTCGCGCTTTGGTGGCCGCCACTCTTTTTGGTTTTGTCGCAGCCTTCCTTTTTGTTCTCCTGTACGGTCGACGGATCCGGTTATCCTGGCCCGCCGCTTTTCTATCAGCTTCCTCTTTTGCATTCAGCGCTTATGTCGTTCAAGAGATTCAGCACACCAATATTTTGCTGGCCCTTTCTTTTATGGGCCTGGTTTTCTACGGATGGGAGCGGTATTGTCAGTCGGATGTTCTTGGCTGGGTTGCTTTGGCGGGGGCGGGATGGGCTTTCCAGATTCTCGCGGGATATCCGGGGGTCGCCTACAACACGGCCCTTGTCATTGCGGCCTATGCGGTTTATGGAAGTTGGAGTCGGAAAGGGACTGTTTCCTTGAGAATGCGGACCTGCGTCGGTTCGCTCACGGTATTTTTCGTCATCGGACTGGCTTTGTCTGCTGTTCAATGGATGCCGACCTGGGAGCTGACCCAGCGTTCCCTGCGGGCCGCCGGTTTGCCCTTTGAGAGGGCGGTGGAGTTCCACTACCACTGGAAAGATCTTCTCATTTGGATCAGTCCGGTCTGGGCCGATGATCCGTCTAGGAGTTTGGCGGCTTTTGACAGGGATGTGGAAGTTTGGGAGAACGCTTCTTATATCGGTTTGATTCCTTTGGGGCTTGCGCTTTTCGCCTTGCTGAGCGGATTGAAAAAAAAGGGACACCACCGTTTTTTTTCAGGACTTTTGTTGGTTTGCATGGCGCTTGTTTTAGAGACACCCCTGTATAAATTGTGCTGGACTTTTCTGCCGGGATTCAAATTTTTTCGGGTGCCGGCCAAATGGCTCCTTCCCGCGATTTTCTCGGCGGCGCTTTTGGCAGGGATCGGATTGGACTGGTTGCGCAAAGAATTCCCGAAAAAGCACGCGGCCGTATGGATCAGTTTATTGCTGGGTCTTTCCTTGGTGGATTTATGGGCGTACAGCGGTTCCCGCTACGTGACTGTGCCGCCTGCCTTCTGGTTGAAGGCTCCGACCGTCATTCCCCTGACGAAAAATTCCATGACAAGGACTGTGTCCTATAAAACATGGGATTTATTTTCAGCCATTAACCGCGAGCTCGTGGCCCGGGGGGAGGAATCTCGAGCTCTCAGTCTGGAGTCCTACCGTCTTTACAAGGAGATGCTGGGCCCGGGCGCAGAATTAACATGGGGCTTGCTCGGTTCCTGGAGTCGTTGCGCGGCTCTTCCTTTGCAAAGCTTGACAACTCTGCTGGCAGCTTCCGATCTTTCCATGGAGAACCACCGGCTTTTACTCTCCGCTCCGACTGCCCAGATGCTGCGTTTACAGGCGATTCAGTTTGTCGTGGCTCCCTGGCCCATCGTCAGCTCTGAATTTGAATCGGTGAAGAGGTTCGATCCGACGCCGGGCAGCCTCCCGGTTTTTCTTCATAGTTTGAAGAAGCCCCTATTGAGAGCGTACGTCGTTGGGGAGCGCGTGGTTATTCCGGACCCCTCCCGTTTTGTCCAGGAAGTCCTGTCCTCGCATTTGGATCCTTCTAGGGTGGTGGCGTTGGAGGTTCCTTCGCCCAGCGGAGATGCCTCGGCCCGGGGCTCGGCGGTCAGTTGGGAAAAAGATGATTCTGACCGGTTGGGGATGAAGGTGGATATGCAAGGCAACGGGTATCTTGTTCTTTCAGATACTTATTATCCCGGCTGGCATGCGACAGTGGATGGGGAAAAGGCGGATATTTTAAGGGCCAACGGCAATTTCCGGGCGGTGTGGCTTTCGCGGGGAGTCCATGAAGTGACCTTTTTTTATAAGCCCCTTTCCTTTCAAATCGGCCTCGCAATCTCCTGTCTGAGCGCATTGGGGCTCGCATTTTATCTGGCAAATTTGAGACGGCTTCGCCCAGACCGCTTGAAGTTATCTCAGGCATTAGATTGAATGTACTGGTATGACAACAACCGCCACGCTGGATTTCGAGACTGTCATCGGGTTGGAAGTGCACGTTCAGCTCAAGACCAAGAGCAAGCTCTTCTGTTCCTGTTCCACTGATTTCGGTGCCCAGCCGAATTCGCAGATATGTCCAATTTGTATCGGCAGTCCCGGAGTTCTGCCGGTTCTCAACAAGAAGGCCGTTGAGCTTTTAACCCGGGCCGCTCTGGCCCTGGGTGCCCGCGTCAATCCGCGCTCGGTCTTTGCACGAAAGCAGTACTTCTACCCCGACCTGCCCAAGAATTACCAGATTTCCCAATACGAATTGCCCACCTCCGAAGGCGGCGAGATTTGGGTGAACACCGAGGGGACGCCCCGCCGCATCGGCATCACCCGCATCCACTTGGAAGAGGATGCCGGGAAACTTCTTCACGCCATCGGTCAAAAGGAGCTTCCTTACAGTTTGGTGGATTTTAACCGCACCGGAATCCCCTTGATTGAAATTGTTTCCGAGCCGGATATGCGCAGTCCTGAGGAGGCTCATGCGTATTTAAGCCAGCTGAAAGTGGCTTTGCAGTACGCCAACGTTTCCGATTGCGATATGGAAAAGGGGAGCCTGCGTTGCGACGCCAATATTTCTCTGCGGCCGCGGGGGCAAGCGAAACTGGGCACCAAAGCGGAAGTGAAGAACATGAACAGTTTTAAGAGCGTCAAAGAAGCCCTGGTCTTTGAAATGGAGCGTCAACGGGCCGTGCTTTCCCGGGGCGAGCGGATCCGCCAGGAAACCCTGCTGTGGGACCAGGCTCGCGGAGAGACGGTTCTTATGAGATCCAAGGAAGAGGCCCATGATTACCGCTATTTTCCGGATCCGGATTTGGTCCCCCTGGAGCTAGGCGAGGAATTTATCCGTTCAGTGCAGGCATTAATGCCCGAATTGCCGGCTGTCCGACAGGAGCGATTCAGGAAGGACTTTGGATTGCCCGACAACGACGTCTCGGTGCTGACCAGCCAAAAAGCTTTGGCCGATTACTTCGAGGAAGCTTTCAGGTTCACTCCAAAGGAATTGCTCAAGCCTGATTTCTTTAAGATGCTGGCCAACTGGATCATGACCGAACTCCTCGGGCGGCTGAACGCCGACAAGAAGAGCATCGAGGAATGCCCGCTCGCGGCTCCTTTGATGGGGGAATTGGCCGAGTTGGTTCAAGGCGGAAAAATTTCCGGGAAAACCGCCAAGGATGTTTTCCAGGAAGTCTGGAATACTGGGAAAAGCCCTCGGGAAATAGTATCGGCAAAGAATTTATCCCAAATAGTGAATGAAGGAGACATCGTTCCCTTTGTGGAGGCAGTGATCCAGGAAAACCCCAAAGCAGTGGAGGATGTGCGCGCCGGGAAAGAAAAAGCCTTGGGTGTTCTGGTCGGGCTTGTCATGAAGAAGTCAGGCGGCAAAGCCAATCCCCCCCTGGTCAACGAGCTTTTGCGCAAACGTCTTTTGGGAAGTTGATGTCTGGTTTTGGCGTCGGGGTTGACATTATTGAGGTGGCTCGGATCGGTCGGCTTGTACGGAACAAGCGTTTCCTGAACCGGGTATTTACCGAGGGTGAAATTGCTTACTGCCGGAAATATAAGAATTCAGCGCAGCGTTTCGCGGTGCGTTTTGCGGCCAAAGAAGCTGTGTGGAAGGCGCTGAATGGACTCGAGCGTTTTCATCAAGAGGTCAAACGCGCCGGCCACAAAGACATTCAAGTCGTCAACTCTCCCTCGGGAAGGCCCGACGTTGTTTTAAAAGGCCCCTTAAAGCTCTGGGCGGGAAAAGTTTCCCTTTCTTTATCACATACCGACAGTCAGGCCGTGGCCGTTGCAGTGATTCAAGAACTGGCCCTCCGGCGGCGTTGACGCTTCGTTGACTCACTCCCTTCCTCTGACCTCCCACATTGTAAAACCCTGGCTCAGTCAGCGAGCTCCCGACGCTCACAAGGGAGATTTTGGGTACGTTTTGATTGTCGCCGGCAGTCGCGGCATGGCAGGGGCTCCCGTTCTGGCGGCTTCCGGCGCCTTGCGATCGGGCGCAGGTTTGGTCACGGTGGGTGTTCCTTCTTCGGAGGTGACCGCGGTCGAGCGCCGGTTGAGGCCTGAGGCCATGTGCCTGGGGCTTCCTGAGCGCCAGGGAACGTTGGACTCTTCTGCCGCTCAGACATTAGAGACTTTTATCCGAAAACGGAAAGTCACGGCCTGGGCGCTCGGTCCAGGTTTGAGCGTCAACCTCGCTCTTCGTTCCTTGGTCCGTAAGTTGATGCTCTGGTCATTTTTGCCGCTTGTGCTGGATGCTGACGGTTTGAACAATGCCGCCGGATGGGCGAAATGGCCTTCACGAAAAGAAGGCTGGCCTTTGATTGTGACGCCCCATCCGGGGGAGATGGCCCGTCTCACGGGGATTTCCGTGGCCCGGCTGGAGGAGGATCGCATCGGGTTTGCCACGTCGTTTGCCCGCCAGCAGAACCTGGTCTGCGTATTCAAAGGACATGAAACGATTGTGACTGATGGTGCGACTTGCTACGTCAATACCACCGGGAACCCCGGTATGGCCACGGGCGGCTCAGGGGATGTTTTAACGGGAATCATGGCCGGAATCTTGGCTCAGAAGGTGCGTGCTTTCCAGGGGTCTGCTTCTTTTGAGGAAAAGCGCCAAATTTGTCTTGAGGCCGCGGCGACCTCGGTCTTTCTTCACGGTCTCTCAGGAGATATCGCCGCCCGGGAAAAAGGCCAGATGGGTTTGCTCGCTCTGGATATTGCAGAAGCCATGCCCCAGGCTCTTCGACGCGTGTGGGGATGATGAAAAAATCCGGATGGAATGAATGGAGCCTGCTCGCCTGGATGCTTCCTGCGCTTTCGAAACGGCAAGGCGCGCGAGTTCTCATCGGGCCGGGCGACGATGCGGCGGTTATCCAGGGGAGTCGCTGTTCCTCTGTCTCAACCACCGATGCCCTCGTTGAAGGGACCCACTTTCAGCTTTCTTGGCAGAAAGATCTTTCGGCGCCTTGGCGTTCAAAGTTCTGGCGCTCGTTAGGCTGGAAAAGTCTGGCCGTCAATTTGTCCGATCTTGCGGCAATGGGAAATGTCCAGCCGCTCTGGGCGCTGGTCACGGCAGGTTTCCCGCCGGCCCTCGATGTCCGCTACATCGAGGATATCTACCGGGGTTTGAAACAGGCCGCAGGAAAATTTCAAGTGTCTGTGGTTGGCGGGGACACCGTTCGGTCCCGGACATTGTTTTTGTCGGTGGCCCTGACGGGAGAACTTCGAAGTTCGAGGGCCCTCCTGAGAAGCGGCGCGCGCGCCGGGGATATTCTCGCCGTCACCGGACATCTGGGGGAAGCCCGGGCTGGATTGGAATTATTAAAGACCGGTTCCACCCTTCGCCGTCCCTGGCAACGCATTCTTGCGGATCGTTTTTTCTTTCCGACGCCGCGGATGAAAGAGGGTCGCGCCCTTGGGACGAGCCCCGGGGTGGGAGCCTTGATGGACGTTTCAGACGGACTCTGGCGTTCTCTTGAGATTTTCTCCGAGGCATCGAAGGTAGGCTATCATGTCGATGTGGAAAGACTGCCTTTGAGTTCCTCCTTGCGTCGTTGGGCCAGAGAGAAAAACGTTGAGCCGGGCTCCTGGGCGGCGGCTGGAGGAGAGGACTACGAACTCCTTTTTTCGTGCCGGCCTGAAGTTGTCCGCATTTTACGGCGCCATTTTTCCTTCACAGAAGTCGGTCGCGTGACGGGAGCTTCCCACGGCAGGCAGCTTTGTCGTCAAGGGAAGCCGTTGACCAAGCTCCCTGTCTTCGAGCACTTTTCCTAGAGTGTCCCGCTCCCTGGTTTTTTCAAGCCGGTCTGCTGCAGAAACCAAGTCATTGGGCCGCAGATTGGCCTCCCTTCTCAAGCCGGGCGACCGTTTGGGCCTTCGGGGTCCCCTGGGCGCCGGCAAGACGACATTTGTACAAGGTCTGGCGAAGGGGCTGGGCTGCCGCGAGGTTCCTTCGAGTCCTACGTTCGTTCTGGCACAGAGTTATCATGGGAGAATGACGGTTCATCATCTGGATTTTTACCGGGTTCAGGAAAGGGAGATTCTCGGAATGGGCCTGGAGGATTTCTACCGCGACGAGGCCGTCACGGCCATCGAATGGATCGAACGCGCCCCCCATCTTCTGCCCGCGGAGCGGTTGGATGTCGTATTTTCCTATACGGCAGCCGGAAGCAGGAAGATCAGCTTTGCTCCCCGAGGTTCTGCTTGGGTAGCGCGCTTAAAGGAATGGAAATGAATCCGCGTTTTTTGGGAATCACCACGTCGCATGAATGGCTGGGTCTTTGCCTCTCGGAAACTGACCGGCAAGGAAAGGCCGCTCTGAAAGGGCGGTTTTTTCAGAAGGCTATGAATAAGCATTCTGATTGGATTATTCCGCGAATCCATTCCCTGCTGCATCGGGCCGGGTGGTCGCCTTGGGATTTGGGAGCGATTGCTGTTGATGTGGGACCGGGAAGTTTCACCGGAGTCCGGATCGGCCTGGCTGTGGCGCGAACCCTCGGGCAGAGTTTGAATGTCCCCTTGATTCCCATTCCCAGTCTCGATCTCATGGCGGCTGCTTTCACTCAGGCCCGGCCTTCGCTCTCGTTGGCCTGCGTGAGCCGGGCGATTCCAGGAGAAGTTTACCTGGGTCTTTACCGGTTTGAACTTTCGCAAGAAAAGCCGCCGCCGCTTTTTTCCCGAGTTCGGAAAGGACATGTTCCTTTGTTTCAGGATTGGCTTTGGTTTCCTGCTCAAAACGGATTGGTTTTGCGGCGGCTGGCTCCCCTGGCCTGGATGAGTCATGAGGAGGCTTCCCGCCGAATGGCTGTCCTGCGCAAAGGCGGGGCCAGTGTTATTGAAATCGGGCGCGATTGGAAAACAGGGCCAGCGGCCCCTGAGGAATCCATTCCGACGGCCGACGCATTGGGTGGCCTCGCTCCTTGGATCCGGAGCCGCGGCGGACACCGGATCTATCGTGACGTTGTTCCGCTTTATCTTCAGCCCAGCTGGGCTGAACGCCGGTTTGAGCCGGCGCCAGTGGCTCTCCGTTTAAAGACTGCCCGGTGAAAAGGGGACTGGGCGATGGCCGCCTCGAATTATAGAATAAGGCCTCTGGCCGCCGGCGATATTGAGGCGGCCCTGGCGATCGAGCAGAAGATTCAGACAGACCCTTGGTCGCGGGAATCATTTCTCTCTGAGTTGTCTTATGAGCCGCCCCGTTTTTTTATTCTGGGGATTCATGATTCTTCCGGGGCTGAACGGGTGGCCGGCTTGGGCGGATGCCGCTCGGTGAGCGGGGAATCCTATTTGCTGAATTTGGGAGTTGATCCCCTTTGTCAGCGCATGGGTTTGGGAGGAGCTCTGTTGTCTTTCCTAATCCAGTTGGCGCTGAAGCAGGGAAGCGCGGCGATGCATTTGGACGTGCGTGCGGACAACGAGGCCGCTATCAGATTCTATAAGTCTTTCGGATTTCAGGAGACAGCCCTGCGTCCAAAAATGTATCGTGATGGAAGCGATGGCTATGCCATGACCAAGATTTTATGAAAAACACTACCTTCAAGAGACTGCTGATCGTTCTATTCACGGGTTCGGTCTGGGGATTCGCACAGGCCGCCAAGCCGCCGGAGGAGCACGCCTCCGATTATTATCTGCACGCGCTGATTCTTGAAAAGAACGGGGATCTTTCCAAGGCTGCGGCCGAATATGAGAAGGCATTGAAACTTGAGCCGATGAGCGCCTACCTCCACAGGAGTTCGGCCAGTCTGGCTTTGCGCATGGGGGAGCTGGAGAAAGCGGCCGAGGAAGTGGATAAGGCGGTGGCCCTTGATCCGAAAGACCACGACACAAGAATTTTAGCCGGAGAAGTTTATTTTACCAAGGGGGACGTTCCGGAAGCCCGGGCTCAGCTGGAACAGGCTTTGCGTATTCAGCCTGACAGCGAAGAGGCGCTCTTAAATCTGGCTTACGTGGCTGGCCTTAAAGAGCCCCAGAAGGCCTTGGATTACTATAAGAAATATCTCGCTCTTCACCCCGGTTCGCCCCGTTTGTACGAGAGGATGGCTCTTTTATATCAGGAGCTGGGCAACAACAAAGCCGCGGAAGAATCCTGGAAGCAGGTGCTGGCGGCTTCAGACGGTTCTGATTCTGTGAAAGCCCAGTTGTCTTTGGGGCGGATTTATGAGGTCAAGAACGATACCGCCACGGCGCTCCAGTTTTACGAAGAAGCCCGGCGGACTGATCCGCACGATTTGTCCCTTCTTCTTCACCTGGGTCAGGTTTATTACAAGCTGAGCCGTTCGACAGAAGCCATTTCTGTATTTGAACAGGCCTACGAGATTGCCCCCGACAATCTGGCCGCCAATTTCTGGCTGGCCTTGCTTTACGAAGATTCTCAGAACTGGCCGCTGGCCGTTGAGCATATGGAGCGGGTGTCTCAGACGATTTCAGAGCCCGGGATCCTTCTGCGTTTGTCCTATTACCAGGCCCAGGCGGAAGACACCAAGGCTTCCCTCCAGACTTTAGAGAAGCTTCGGAGTCTGGATCCAGACAATCCGGACTACATTTATTACGTGGCTCTGGGTTATGAGCAAGCCGGACAATTACGCCGCGCGGCGGACACCTTGAAACAGTTTTTGAAAATCAAGCCGAATGATGCCGGGGCCCATTTTCAATTGGGAACATTGCTGGATCGCTTGGGTCATTTCGATGAGGCGGTTTCGCATTTATTAACGGCTATCGAGCTCAAGCCCGATTATGATATGGCGCTGAATTATCTGGGGTATTCATGGGCCGATCGGAAAATTAAGCTGCCGGATGCCGAGGCCTTGATCCTTCGCGCCATTCGTGTCGACAGCTCTAACGCCGCTTATCTGGATTCCTTGGGATGGGTTTATTATCAGGAGGCCCGCTATGCGGAAGCAGACCGGGTGTTGTCTCAGGCCGATGAGTTGGTCAAGGACCCCCTGATTGCGGAGCATTGGGGCAATGCCCTTTGGAAGCTCGACCAGAAGACCAAAGCTCTTGAGCTGTGGGTGAGATCGATGCAATCCGGGGGTGAGTCTGCGCGCCTTCGCAAAGAAATCAAGGAAGCCCGCAAAGAGGTTTCGGCCCCCGAGCAGGGCCATATCGTTTTAAATCTGGCTCACAATGTTTGGGCGGGAGTGAAGGATTTTTCAGGTCTGGCCAAAGTGACCGTTGAACACGGCGGCCACAACGCTAAATTCATCATCCAGATCGACTATCGGCGAAAAGAACTATTAAGGATGGAACCCCTGGGGCCCGGCTTCTCGGGGTTTCTGATGTTGGAGAATGGAAAATGGGTGAATGCTTTGATGAATTCATCCGCCGTGGATGATGACATGCACAAGGCAGCCATTAAAATCGAGAATATCCTCTCAGGGGATTTCGTTGAGGTTTTTCTCGATGACCCCAACCTCGCGATGGAAATCTCCGGAGCGACGGGCCGGTTCTCAAGCGGCGGACTCAAGCTCTCGATGGACATGGATTATGCCCGGGTTCTGGGAGCAGAGTGGCCCCCCATCGACGATCACCATAAAGCGGATTCGATGTCACTGGACAAATACGAGCCTCTTGAGCACTTTTTTCTTCCCGTCGAACTGATCTATAAGTCTCCGGATTCAGATCTGAAGATTACCATCTCTTTCGGTAGGCTCCACGCCAACCAATCTTCTTCCCGTCCGTGATTCGAACCGCTGATCTCTGGAGCCGGTCCTCTCCGCCTTCCCTTCGTCCCTGTCAGCTGCAGCTCGCCGTCCCCGCCAAGTTAAACCTGTTTCTGGAGATTGTGAAGCGCCGGCCGGATGGCTACCACAATTTGGAAACGATATTTCAGGAAATATCCTTGATGGATGAGCTTTCCATCGGCTATTCACCTGCGGGCGAAGGGCTCGATTTCCAATGTCGCTCACGCCAGCCCCTGAAGATGGCTCCCGGTAAAAACCTGGTGGAACGGGCCGTCCTGGCTTTTCGCGAAGTTTTTCCCGTCCAGGGCCGATTTAAGGTTCGTTTAAAGAAAAATATTCCTATTGGAGCAGGATTAGGCGGAGGGTCGGCGGATGCGGCCGCTGCGCTGCTGGGTTGCGCATGGCTGACCGGGAAAGCCAAACGCAGAGGTCCTGACCGTAATAAACTCTTTGATTTAGCAAAGCGTTTGGGCGCTGATGTGGCTTTTTTCTTACAGGGGGGAACGTGCGTGGGAACGGGCTTGGGGGAGCGTTTGGCGCCAATCAAGGGATCTCCGGCCTCGTTTGTACTTATTTTTCCGGGTTTTCCCATTTCGACGGTGGAGGTTTACCGGGGTTTGAGCATGCCGTTGACAAATCATCAATCAATTCGTAAAATCAAACGTTTTCTCTCGAGTCAAACCTCTTCGCAGGCATGGGCAAGTCATCTGTTTAACCGCTTGGAAGAGGTTGCCATTCCCCGATATCCAGTATTGCAGGATATCAAAGACCAGCTTATTTCCGCAGGGTGTTCAGCGGCACTCATGTCAGGGTCTGGTTCATCGGTTTTTGGGGTGGTGTCATCACCACGGCAGGGCAAGAAGATCCTGAATCAGTTTCGGCGCAAAGGCGCCCAGGCTTGGCTTGTGCATTCCATTATCAAGCATCCAGTAAAATAGCTTTCCCCGGTCAATAGTCGGGGTATGTGACACAACCGGGATGCGGGCATCAGGGCTAGCCACATGGAAATCACCGAGATTCGGATCACGCTTCGAAACGACAAGCGCCTCAGGGCCTTCGTGACTGTCACGTTTGATAAGTGTTTTGCCGTTCGGAACATGAAGATTGTTCAAACGGATGACAAAGGGTTGATGTTGTGTATGCCTTCTCGAAGGTTGCCGGACGGAAGTTTCAAGGACGTGGCCCACCCCGTCACCGCAGAATTCAGGGCTTACATTGAGAAGAACATCTTCGATGCGTTTCACCAGCAGTTGGCAGCGGCTGAAATCGCCGCTCCGCCGCCGGAGCCGCCCCCCACGTCTATATAAGTTCCATACATGAGACAGCCCCCAGCGAGCGAATGCTCGTTCTCGAGATTTTTTGGGGCGTAGCCAAGTGGTAAGGCACGGGCCTTTGGAGCCCGCATTCGATGGTTCGAATCCATCCGCCCCAGGATTTGAAAACGATGGCTTTGAAAACAAAAAAACTCTCCGTTCTCATTTTGGCAGCGGGCCAGGGAACCCGAATGAAGTCCCGTTGGCCCAAGGTATTGCATCCTGTGGCCGGACAAGCGCTTTTGCATCACGTCGTCAGCTCAGCCAAAGGCTTAAAACCCACGGCGGTCAGCGTGATCATTGGCCATCAGGGACAGGAAGTCCAGGCCGCTCTCGGTTCCTGGGATTCGAAAATTTCGGTTTTCTGGCAAAAGCGCCAGCGGGGTTCGGGAGATGCTGTCCGGCAGGCCGCTTCGTGGCTCAAGCGCCAGGGCGGAGAAGTTCTGATTTTGTGCGGCGACACCCCACTTCTTCGGACTGAGACTCTCAAGAGTCTTCTCGTTGCCCAGCGGCAGGGCGGCCATGCGGTGACCGTGCTGACGGGTGCCGTTTCCGATCCGACCGGCTATGGAAGGATCGTGCGGACGTCCGATGGGTCGTTGCTGGACCGGATCGTGGAAGAGCGCGATGCTTCTCCTGGAATCCGCGAAATCCGGGAGATCAACACCGGCGTTTATTGTTTTGATGTGCGCGCTCTTTTATCGGCGCTCCCGAAACTTCGGGCTGATAATGCCAAAGGCGAGTATTATCTGACGGACGTGATTGAAATCCTTAAAGCGGCAGGTCTTTCGGCGGGCGCTTGTCTTTGCTCGGATCCGGAAGAGGCCCTGGGCGTGAACCGGCGCCGTGATTTGGCTCAGGCCGAGAAAGTGATGCGGCGGCGGATCATTGAGCGATGGATGGATGAAGGCGTCACTTTCGTGGATCCCGACAGCACCTACGTCCAGGCCGGGGTGAAAATTGGTTCCGACACGGTGATCCAGCCGGGGACTCATCTCTTGGGCCAGAGCGTTCTGGGAAGCGGTTGCCGAGTGGGTCCTTTTGCTTATTTGCAGGATTGTTTCTTGGCGGACAACGTGCAGTTCGTGGCTTCTTTCGCCCGTCAGGCTCGCGTGGGGGAGGGTGTTCGGGTCGGCCCCTTTTCTCATTTGCGCGAGGGGACGGTGATTGCTTCCGGGGCGCACGTCGGAAATTTTTCGGAAATCAAGAAATCCCGTATCGGGAAAGGCTCAAAAATTAATCACCTTTCCTACATCGGAGATGCGACGGTCGGAGACGGTGTCAATATCGGCGCCGGGACGATCACCTGTAATTATGACGGCTGGCAGAAATTCCGGACTGTGATTGGTGCGGGCAGTTTTATCGGTTCCAACGTCAATCTGGTGGCCCCGGTGAGTGTGGGGTCGGGAAGCGTGGTCGGGGCCGGCTCGACTATCACCAAGTCTGTTCCCGCCGGCGCACTGGCTTTAGAAAGAGCTCCGCAAGTCATTAAAAAAGGTTGGGCAAAAAAACGCAGGGCTGAAAAGGAGAATCATTAATGACCACCGTCTGCATGGATTTGAAGCCACGCGTGGCCTATACCGGGGGAGCTATGCAAACTCAATTAAAACTATTTTCAGGGAATGCCAACAAGCAGTTGGCGCAGGAAATCGGACGTTATTTAAAAGTGAGTCTGGGCAAAGCCTTGGTGGGCCGTTTTCCCGATGGCGAGGTCAATATTAAGATCGAGGAGAACGTGCGCGGAACGGATTGTTTCATTATCCAGCCGACGAGTTTTCCGGCCAATGATAATCTGATGGAATTGCTTTTGCTGATCGATGCCCTTCGCCGATCGAGCGCTGCGCGCATCACGGCCGTGATCCCCTATTATGGATATGGCAGACAGGACAGGAAAGCGGAACCCCGCGTGCCGATTTCCGCCAAGCTCGTGGCCAATATTATTTCTGCGGCAGGGGCGAGCCGGGTGTTGACCATGGATCTGCATGCAGCCCAGATTCAGGGGTTTTTTGATATCCCCGTGGATCATCTCTTTGCCAATCCGGTGTTGATCGAGTACTTCCGGAAAAAACGGATCAACAATTTGGTGGTGGTGTCTCCGGATGCCGGCGGCACGGAACGCGCCCGCGCTTTTGCCAAGCGATTGAAGTCGGGCCTGGCCATTATCGATAAACGCCGCACCTCTCCGACGGAAGCTGCTGTGATGCATGTTATCGGCGAGGTGAAGGGGAAGGTTGCTTTGATCATTGATGATCTGGTGGACACTGCAGGCACCCTCGTCAAGGCGGCGGAAGCTCTGAAAAAAGCTGGAGCCAGCCGGATTATGGCGGGAGCGGCCCATGGAGTCATGGCGGGTCCGGCTTTCGAGCGATTGGAGCAATCTGAGATCGAAAGCTTGGTGATCACCAATTCCATTCCTTTGGGTGACCGTCACAGCCGCAAGATCACGGTCCTGTCGGTCGCAGGGATTTTGGGTGAAGCGATCAAAAGAATTCATATGGAACGCTCGGTCAGCGAACTTTTTGTTTAATTGTCACAGGGAGAACTGCCATGGAAAAAAATGAATTGAAAGCCGTGAAACGTGAAGTTAAATCGAGAGGGGATATGAGGATTCTGCGGGAGAAAGGCTTTGTTCCCGCGGTGCTCTATGGGCACGGAATCACCCCGATCTCCATGGCCGTTGAAGCCAAGCCCTTTAACAAGCTTTTGTTGTCGGCTGGGCGCAACGTCTTGATCACATTGCAAATGGAAGGTTCTACTGAGAACGCCGTTGTGAAGGCCATGCAGCGCGACGTCATCAAGAGAAACCCGATCCACATCGATTTCCAGAGAGTTGTGATGTCTGAGAAGATCGAAGTGAGCGTCCCGGTCCATATCGTCGGTGAAGCTCCGGGCGTTAAGATTCACGAAGGAATTCTCGAGCATTTGCTGCGCGAGCTCAGGGTGCGCTGCCTGCCGTCGAACATTCCTGTTTCCATTAATGTGGACGTGGGCATGCTCGACATCGGCGACTCCATTACAGTGGAGAAACTGCCTGTGATGGAAGGCCTCGAGTTCCTCAACGAAAAAGGCCAGATCATCGTCAACGTCGTTCCTCCCACCGCTGAAGAAGAAGTGGTAGCGGTTCCCGGTGCGCCCGCAGCTCCAGGTGCCACAGGGACCGAGCCCGAAGTCATTGCGAAGGGCAAGAAGGACGAGGAAGGGGCGGTTGCGGCGGGGGCTGATGCCAAAGGCGATGCCAAGAAGCCTGATGCGAAAGCTGAGTCCAAGCCAGAGGCCAAGAAGCCAGACGCCAAGAAGTAACTGGCTTTTTTTAGCATGATTCGGTTGGCTGTGGGGCTGGGCAATCCCGGGCCAAAGTACGCAGAAACCCGGCACAATCTCGGCCAGCAGGTGGTGATGCAATTGGCCGGCCAGTCTGGCGAAAAATTCAAGAAAGAGACGGATGGGGCGATGGCTTGCTCCATCCGTTCGTTTTTCCCGGACGGGTCGGCGCTGCGTTTAGCGACCTTGACCTCTTACATGAATGAGTCAGGCATTGCTTTGAGCAGCGCCCTCAAGTATCACAAGCTCAGCCCTGCCGATCTTCTGGTTGTCTTCGATGACTTTTCACTTCCGTTCGGAACCATTCGCCTGCGGCCCTCGGGTTCGGCGGGGGGTCACAATGGGATGAAGTCCATCATTGAAACCCTGGGAACCCAGGACTTTACCCGTTTGCGCCTGGGAATCGGTCCTATCCCCGAGGGGAGAGATCCGGCCGACTTTGTCCTTCAAAAGTTCACCAAGGTCGAGCGGGGGTCTCTGGGCGATTTCACGGAACGGAGCGTCCGGGCCCTGGATGCTGCGGCACGGGATCTGGCCGCCGCCATGAATGCCTACAACCGGACGCCGGAGTCCACGAAGTAAGGATTTTTGAGATCGGCAGTTCAGTAGTAAGTTGATGCCCGTTTTGTTACACTGAAAACCAACCACTTCTTTTAGATTTCCGTCGAGCGTTTCCAACTATGACCAAACCAGCCCAAGCACAGTTCGTCCATCTCCACAATCATTCAGAGTACAGTCTTCTTGACGGCGCGACGCGCCTGACTGACGACAAGGGCAACCCTTCTGAGTTCATTCGCACCATGGTGCAAATGGGCTATCCTGCCCTGGCTCTGACCGATCACGGCAACCTCTTCGGGGCTGTTGAGTTTTATCGGGTATGTACCGAAGCCGGCATCAAACCGATCGTAGGAATTGAGGCGTACCTCGCGCCTCGAGGACGGGTTGAGCGGCAAGGGACTATTGGAGACGCCGCCTACCATTTGACGCTTTTGTCCACCAACGAAGAAGGCTACCGGAACCTCCTGAAGCTCACGAGCGCGGCCTACCTCGAAGGCTACTATTACAAACCCCGTATTGATAAGGAGCTCCTGGCCCGTCATTCCAAGGGCTTGGTTGGGTTGTCGGGGTGTCTCAAAGGGGAAATTCCTTCACTTCTTTTATCCAACAATCCCACCGGAGCCTACGCCGCACTCGACCAATATTTAAATATCTTCGGACGAGAGAATTTCTACCTCGAAGTGATGGACCATGACATCCAGCTGCAAAAACAGCTGGCGCCCATGCTGCTTGAAATGTCCCAGAAAAGCGGAGTGCCTCTGGTGGCCACCAACGATTGTCATTATTTCCGCAAAGATGATGCTTTTGCTCACGATGTGCTCTTGTGTATTGGAACAGGCAAAATTCTGACGGACGAGAAAAGGATGAAGTACGGGACTCCTGAGTTTTACTACAAGACTCCCGATGAGATGATCAAGCGTTTCGGGCATCTTCCGGGGGCCATCCACTCGACGATGGAAGTGGCCGAAAAGAGCCAGCTGAAGCTGAAATTCGACCAGCTTCTTTTGCCGCGTTATGAAGTGCCTGAGGGCCAGACTCCGGACACCTATTTGAAGGATCTTTGTCTCGAGGGGCTCAAGAAAAGAAACTTGAGTCATAAGCAGGAATACCAGAAGCGCCTCGAGGAAGAACTCTCGGTCATCTACCGGATGGGTTTCTCCACCTACTTTCTGATTGTGTGGGATTTTATCCAGTACGCCCGGCGGGAAAAAATCCCGGTGGGGCCCGGGCGCGGAAGCGGAGCGGGAAGCCTGGTGGCTTATGCCCTGGCCATCACCAGCGTCGACCCTCTCGTTCACGGTCTGCTTTTTGAACGTTTCTTGAACCCGGACCGACGGACGATGCCGGATCTTGATATCGATTTTTCAGATGAAGGACGCGAGCACGTGATTGAATACGTGCGGCATAAATACGGGACGTCCTGCGTTGCGCAGATCATCACGTTTGGATCCATGCTGGCCCGTTTGGTGGTGCGCGATGTGGGCCGAGTGCTGGATATGCCGCTCACTGAAGTGGACCGCATCGCCCGGATGATCCCCCACGAACTTGGCATCACCGTTCACGCTGCCATCGCAGGCGTTCCCGAGCTCAAAGAGGCCTACCGGGTTGATCCCCAGGTCAAGAAGCTCCTGGATTTGGCTCAGCGCTTGGAAGGTCTCAAGCGCCACACGGGGGTGCACGCGGCCGGAACCGTCATCGCGCCGGGCGACATTACCGATCATGTTCCTCTCGCCAAAGGATCGCGAAACGTCGTCACAACCCAGTTCAACGATGAGTCCCTTCTCAAGCTGGGCTTGTTAAAAATCGACTTCCTGGGCTTGAGAACTCTGACGGTGATCCGCAATGCCTGCGATCTTGTCCGCAAGCGGCACAAGCCTGATCTCGACATCGAAACGATCCCGATGGAGGATGAGACCACTTTTAAGTTCCTGGTCGACGCCAAAACTGTCGGGGTTTTTCAGCTGGAATCCTCAGGAATGAGGGATCTCCTCAGGAAGCTCAAACCCACGAATTTGACGGATATCGTCGCTCTTATTTCTTTGTATCGGCCGGGTCCGATGCGCTCCGGCATGTTGGATGAATTCGTGTCCCGCAAGCATGCCAAGTCCAAGGTTCGTTATGACCATAAGCTTTTGGAGCCGATCTTGGGCGAGACTTACGGGATCATCGTTTATCAGGAACAGGTCATGCAGGTGGCGCGCGCGCTGGCCGGCTTCACTCCGGGTCAAGCGGATACGCTCAGAAAGGCCATGGGAAAGAAAATTCCTGAAGAGTTGGAGCGGTACAAGGATACTTTTGTGGAGGGAGCCAAAGAAAAGGGGATCGAGAAAGCGGTCGCCACCAAGATCTATGAGTTGATGGCTCATTTTGGCGGTTACGGCTTCAATAAGAGCCACGCGACGGCCTACGGCCTGATCGCCTATCAAACAGCTTTCCTTAAGGCCAACTATCCCGTCGAATACATGTGCGCGGTTCTCACCAGCGAAATCGGCCGCTCCAATCTCGGATCTAAGGAAGAAGATTCGCGCTTGGTCATTTACCTGCGTGAAGCTGGCGACATGGGCCTGACCATTCTTCCTCCCGACATCCAGAAATCAGTGGCGGTCTTTTCTGTCGAGGACAACGCGGTTCCTCAGAAAGCAGAGCTCGGCCGCGGCGGTATTGCACAGAACGGAAGCCCTGTGCCGGGGCCCGCCATCCGCTTCGGCTTGCTGGCTGTCAAGAATGTCGGGGAAGGCGCGGTGGAATCCATCATGGTGGCCCGGGCCAAGGACGGCCCTTTCAGGTCTCTGGAAGATTTCTGTTCGCGGGTGGATACCCGGCAAGTGAACCGGAAGGTGGTGGAGTCTTTGGTGAAGGCCGGCGCCTTCGACGGGTTCGGAGATGAAGCGGCCCGCACCCGCGCAGGACTCATGAACGTGAGCGAAGAAGCCCTGACCATCGGCTCCCGGATCAAAGCGGATTTGGAGTTCCAGCAAGGCTCTCTCTTTTCCCAGTCGGATCTGGGACGGCCGGAACCTAAGCCAACCCTGGATTTCAGCAAAGTCGAGCCTTGGCATGATCATGCCCTCCTGGCCAACGAAAAGGAAGTCCTGGGCTTATATTTTTCCGGACACCCTCTGTCCCGCTACCTCAAGGAGATTTCCGCCTATACCACCCACACCTTGGGCAAACTGCCTGAAAGCGGGATCGTGCGAGTGGCTGGGATCATCCTCAACGTTCGCCGGGTCACGACCAAGAGCGGCCAGGGAATGGCCCGCTTTAAGATTGAGGACATCGACGATGAAATTGAATGTCTGGTCTTCCCCAAGAGTCTGACCCCCGAGGTCAGCCAGGTTCTGGTTCCTCATGAACTGGTGGTCGTTAAGGGCCGCGTTCAGCAGCGCCTCGATACGCGCGAAATCATTGTCGAGAATGTGACCCCGCTTAAAGACGCCCGCTTGCGGATGGCGCAGGGGATTGATGTCCATTTTTCAGCGGTCGGAATGGAGGAGGTTCTTCTCTCCAAGCTAAAGAAGGTTTTTGAGGCTCATCCGGGGGTTTGCCAGGTTAATTTCCTGATGACGACCCCCCAGCATGGGAAGGTCGTCTTAAAGACCCAGTACCGGGTGAAGCCTTCTGACGATCTTCTTGAGAAACTGGAAGGCATGCTGGGGCGTTCATGCTGGACCTTTTCCCGACCCCAATAGTTTGACTTCCCAACACCAAATAGATAAAATTAACCTGTTCCAGCATCTCATCCGTTAAATTCACACTATAAATTCAATCTATTTCTATACATCATGCGCAACCTAGTTAGGCATCTCGCAGTGCTTTTGCTTCTTATCAGCATGATCGTTCCCAGTTCCTGGGCCGCTGATAAAGTCGCCCCGGTCGAGGAGCCGTCTGAGCCGGCCGGGGATCGTTTATCCGAGTTGATCGATACTCCCACAGCGGAGACCGTCGATCAGTACAACTATTTATTGCGGTTTCGCTTCTATAACAATGGCGGGGTTTACACCAAGCCGACTTTCGGTATCTATCCCCGGCTGAACCTTGGTTTCGCTCTCGATACCGAGCACTTGATTGGTTCCACCACGCATGGAATCAGAATTGACAGGCCTTCGATCAATCTCAAGTGGCGGTTTTATGACGGACAGGATGTTTTTCCGGCCATTGCCGTGGGGTATGACAGCCTGGGCATGTATTATGACCATAGTGCTGGAGAGTACGCTCAGCGGGAAAAGGGCTTGTTTCTGGTGGGGACCAAAGAGATATTTTTCCCCGGCCTCCAATTCAGCGGAGGAATCAACACCTACCAGTTTTCGACGGGCAACGAGATCCATGGGTTCATGTCCACTTCCTATGCGATTCATGAATCAGCGGCTATTTTCGCGGAATGGGACAACATCCGCAATTTTGACGAATCCCGGATCAACCTCGGAATCCGCTTTTATGTCAATCCCAGTTTTTCCATCGATGGTGATCTGCGCAATGGCCGGGGAACAGTCCCTCCTAGTGACAGCCGCCGAACGGACCGGAACGTCCAGCTTAACTATCTCGGATCCTTTTGATCCAAGGAGTTTCATTTGCCTGATGAAGGTCTGAAGCTCGAGTTCGAGCAACCCATCCTGGAACTGGAAGCAAAAATCCGGTTGCTCCTTGACAGTGGCCCCGAGTTGGAAGGGCCGCGTCTCAAGGAGCTTAAAGATTTGCAGGATCGCCACCGAACCGTGAGGCGCCAGATTTACGGAGCGCTAAGCGCCTGGCAAAAGGTCCAGGTGGCCCGGCACTCCAAGCGCCCTTATACGCGGGATTATGTCGGCATGATCTTTCAGGATTTTACCGAGCTGTGCGGCGATCGGGCCTTTGCGGACGACCGGGCGCTCTTGGCTGGACTTGCTTCCTTCGACGATATCCCGGTGGCGGTGATCGGTCACCAGAAAGGCCGGACGCTGGAAGAGGCGATGGCCCAGAATTTCGGAATGCCGCATCCGGAAGGTTACCGGAAGGCAATCCGGGTGATGGAATTGGCCGATCGTTTCGGTCTTCCCATTATCAGTTTTGTCGACACGCCCGGGGCTTATCCCGGTATCGAGGCAGAAGAGAGGGGCCAGGCCGAGGCGATTGCCCACAATTTATGCCGCATGTCGAGCCTGGAAGTCCCCATTGTGGTTTGCGTGATTGGGGAGGGCGGTTCCGGAGGGGCGCTGGGGATCGGGGTCGGCAATCGATCCTTGATGATGGAGCATGCTTGGTACTCCGTGATCTCCCCCGAAGGATGCGCGGCGATTTTGTTTCATGATGCGGCCCGGGCGTCTGAAGCGGCCGAAGCTCTCAAGCTGACCGCGAAGGATTTGAAGGCCCAGGGAGTTGTTGACGAGATCATTTCTGAACCGGCCGGCGGAGCACACCGTTACCCCGAGGAATCAGCCGCTAATCTCAAGGCGGGAATTAAGAAGCATCTCACCGATTTGTTGTCGTTGTCACGCAAAGACTTGGTTGAGGATCGTTACCGAAAATTTCGCAAGATGGGAAGTTGGAAGGAAAAAAAGGAAAAACTTTTAAAGGCCAAGGCTTTGGGCCGGGCCTAGAAGATACTCGAGGAGGAAGGACATGGCAAAGGCAGCAGCAGGAAAACAATCAGTTTCACCGAAGGATTATTTTTTACGTTTAAGCCCGGGCAAGCTCAGCGGCTTGCGCGGCGTTACGGATGCATCCGGACGCTTCAAAGTTCTGGCTCTGGATCAATCCAACTCATTCCGCAAGTTTATTAAGGCCGCCATGGAACGCTCAGGCAAGAAGGGCGAGGTCACCTATCAGCAGGTGGTCGATGCCAAGCTTGAGATCACGAGGGTTCTTGCCCCGTTTGCGAGCGCCGTTCTTCTGGACGTCAACTACGGGGCGCGCCAGGCCATCAATTCATTCGCGGTTCCCCGCGGCGTCGGATTGATTGTCCGCGTCGAAGCGTCCCGCGATGCGGGTCTCCCTGGGGAATTCGAACCAGGCTGGAACGTTGCCAAGATTAAGAAGATGGGCGGCACCGCGGTCAAGCTTTTGGTCTATATGGACGTTGAAGATGCCAAAGCCACCAAGGCCCAGATGTCTTTTGTGAAGCGCGTGGCCGAGGATTGCCAGAAGGAAGACATCCTTGTGATGATCGAAGAGCTTTCCTATCCCCGCAAAGGCGAAGATAAGAAGACTCCCTCGTACGTGGCGCGCAGACCCCATAACATTATTCGCTCTGCCGAACTCCTGAATCCTTATGCAGATATTCTCAAGCTTGAGTTTCCGGCCGATATCCGCAGCGATTCACAGCAGACGGTGGAGAAGAACCTGGCTGAAGTCAACAAAGTGGCGCATCGTCCCTGGGTGCTTCTCTCCGCCGGTGAGAAGTTTGAAGTGTTTGCCCAGCAGGTTGAATTGGCCATGAAAGCCGGATGCTCCGGCACCATGGCGGGCCGGGCCATCTTCCAGGAGTATTTTGATGTCAATACTCCGGCAGAACAGAGGCGTTTCCTTGAGACCACCGGGATTGAACGCATGAAGCGCTTGAACGATATCGTGGATCGCTATTCTACTTCTTGGTTTGAGCGGTACGGGATTTCCCAGGCGAATCTATTCGCTGCCGTGGATCCTCATTGGTATTTTAACGGGAAGGTTCCTAAGGTTGCTTCGCGCACTGCGGTGAAAAGCGAGTACTGATGCCGAAGAGGATCGGGATTCTGACCGGCGGGGGAGACTGTCCGGGATTAAACCCCGCCATCCGTGGCTGCGTGATGCGGGCCATGGATCACGGCTACGAGTGTCTGGGTCTCTCTGAAGGCTGGAGAGGGCTTGTGACAGGCACCGCCGCGCCTTTGGGCCTTGAAGATGTGCAGGATATCGTGGGCAAGGGCGGCACCATCCTTGGAACATCCAGGACCAATCCCTTCAAAAAGGAAAAAGAAGGGGCCGTGAAGGCCTGCTTGGACAATTTCAAGAAATTGGGTTTGGATGCCTTGGTTGCCATGGGCGGGGAAGACACGCTCGGAGTGGCAGCGCGCTTGCACAAAGAGCACAAGGTACCGGTCGTGGGTGTGCCCAAAACCATGGACAATGATCTTTCGGCCACCGATTACACGTTTGGTTTTGATACCTCCACCACGATTGCCGTGGATGCCGCCGAGCGGCTTAAGGATACGGGCCGCTCTCACCGGAGAGTGATGGTGCTTGAAGTGATGGGCCGCCATGCCGGATGGGTCGCTCTTTATACGGCGATTGCTTCTGCGGCGGACTGGGTTTGTCTTCCCGAGGAGCCTGTCGATGTGGAAGCGATGTGCGCCCACATCAAGAAGGTTCACCCTCGCAAGAAAACAGCGCTTGTGATCACTTCTGAAGCCGTTGAGCTTCCCGGGGCGTCGCAGGCCAAAACGCTCGATGATTTCGGTCATGAAGTACTTAAAGACAGGGCCGTGGGAGAACGGGTCGCTGAGATCATTCAATCCAAGACCGGAATTGAGACCCGCTCAGCCTCCATTGGTCACATTCAGAGAGGCGGGCCTCCGACGCTTTTCGACCGCATCCTGGGCACGCGAGTGGGCGTGGCCGCCGCCGATCTGGTGGGCAAGGGAAATTTCGGGATGATGGTGGCCTTGAAAGGCAACGACATTCTTCCTGTCTCTTTGGCTGAAGCCACCGCGAAACTGAAGACCGTTCCTGCTGAATGGCTCAATTTCGCCAAGATCTTCTTTAAGTAACCAGTGTCAGGGTCCCATGAGTTCGAGATTCGTATCGCGTATGCCGATACGGATCGCATGGGAGTTGTCTACTACGCCAACTACCTGGTGCTTTTTGAGCGAGGCCGAACTGAATTAATGCGCTCTCTCGGGCTTCGCTACAAGGATCTCGAGGACAAAAGACAGATTTTCCTACCCGCCATGGAAGCTTCCTGCCGGTATGTTGCCCCTGCCCATTATGACGATTTGATCACTGTGCGCACTTCCGTTTGTGAAATGGGCGCGGCCCATCTTTCTTTTTCTTACATGGTGGTTCACAGCGAAACGAAAAAGCCTCTCGCTTACGGTTTTTCGAAGCACCCCTTTGTCGATCGATCCTGGAAGCCGGTCCGCGTACCGCCTGATCTGCGCAGTTTGATCGAACCTTGCGTCCAGCCCCAACCTCCTCAGCGCTAAGCCTTCAGGGAAAGCCCCGAGCTCCCTTCTCGGATTTCCTGCCCATGTCTATTCTGATCCTGACTTTTTTCCTGATTCCTTTCGTTCCTGATGAAAAGATTATCCGCTTGAAGCTGCTGGTATTTGAATTGGGCGTATTTTTATCCGTGTTTTCCATTGTGGCCCTGGGTTTAAAGGGGAATGGCTGGACGGTGCCTCGCAGCCCCCTGCTTTTTTCGGCAGGGTGTTATACCGTGATGACCCTGTTGTTCTGGGGGTGGGCGCCGGACCGGACTTTTGCGGCAGTGGAGCTCAGAAGGATCCTTCTGTGTTTCGGGGCTTGTCTGGCGTGCGCGCTTGCGGTCCGGGACGAGATCTCGTTAAAAAGGATTTTATGGGCGTGGTCTCTGGGGGCCTGGGTGGCCTGCTTCTACGCGGGGCTTCAGAGATTGGGCGGCTTGGGCCCGGTGATGGTTCCTCAGATGGACCGCGTGATGTCAACTTTCGGCAATCCCATCTTCTTTTCCGCCTTTGCCCTGATGTCATTTTTTGTGACTCTGGCCCTCTTTTTCCTTGAAGGCGAAGGGTTAAGGCGGCAAGCCATCGGCTTGATCCTGGGTTTTGAGATGATGGGTCTTTTCCTTGCACAGACGCGCGCCAGCTGGATCGGCTGGACGGCCGGCGTCATTGTCTTGGCGCTGGGCTGGGGAAACCGCCCAAAGGCGCTGAAGGTTCTGGGTGTTGTCCTTTTGGGCGTGGCCGTATCGGCATTTGTTTCCCGGCGCATGTGGTTTCGGGATCAGGCTCACCTGCTGATTTGGCGCGATACCTTAAAGATGTGGATGGCTTCTCCCTGGACCGGCATCGGTCTTGGACGATTTCATATCGAGTTTCCTCAATACGCCGGAGCTGATTTGAAATCAAAGTGGCCCCAGAACCAATTCGTCGTTAATTACGCGCACAATGAATATCTCCAAACCCTTTCAGAAACCGGACTCCTCGGTTTCTTAAGCCTGGCAGCCGTCATTGTTGCTTTAGGGATTTTCACGGCGCGCCTTCTTAAGAAGGATTCAAAGTCCGGCCGGGCCGGCACTTTCAAGCTGGCATTGGTTTCCGGGGCCGCCGCCATTCTCGTCCAGGAGTTTTTTTCCGTAGATTTTCGCTTTGTCATCTCAAGCGCTTACCTTTTTTCGCTTCTGGGATTGCTGGCCGGTCAAGAGACCGTCTCTGTGCAGTGGCCAGCTCCCCTGTCTTTGGGGGGAAAAGTCGCGGGGTGGGCAATCCTCCTCTTGAGTTTCGGTATTGTGGTGCCGGCTGGCGGCAACGCTCACGGTCTCTATCTGGCGGGTTTGGTGCGGCTTTATTCGGAGAACGGGGAGTTTCGAACACAGTTTCTTCCGCGGACCGTCGCTCCCGGTTTGCTGCCCCGCCTGCTGAAGCCGTATCTGGCCGAAAAGCGGGTTTCTTCCATGCCCGATTTCTTTGATAGCAAGGTTTTGGATGCCGCCAAAACCATTGCCGACCTGGAATCTCTTGTGAAGCAGTATCCAAAAGAGCCTTTGGTGGCGGAGCGGCTGGCTTACGTGTATGCCAAGGAAATAAAGCGGCCGGATGGTTCCGTGGATCCCATCATGGCCGAGAAAGCATTGACGGCTTATCGGCAGTTGTTGGTTTTGGATCCCGCGAGGATGTCGGCTTATAACAACATGGGCAATATTAATTATACGCTCGGACGCATTGAACCTGCGCTCCAGAGCTGGCGAGAGGCGGTGAAGATTAATCCAGGCTTTCTGGATGCTCAGCTGAATCTGGGGAAGGTTCTTTTCTCCCTGGGCCGGCTGAAAGAATCTTCCGAACATCTGAAGGCGGTCCTGCAAATTGATCCGCACAACGACGAGGCTGTTATCTATCTCAAGCGAATGGTGGAATGAATTTAAAACAGCCGAAAACAGTTAAAGTGAAGCCGCCGGTTCTTAGCATTCCCTTTTCGGAACGCGTTGCGGCGGCCCCCTGCCCGCATTTCGGTGTTTGCGGCGGTTGTTCTTTTCAGGATGTTCCTTATCCGGCCCAGACCGAAGCCAAGGAAAACTTCTTCAAAGAGACGCTGAATGGATTGGCAGATTCCGTTTTGGAGCCCATCCTGGCTTCTCCTGATCTTTGGCATTACCGCAACAAAATGGAATTCGCTTTCGGGCAGGAAGGGGGTCGTTTGACGCTGGGCCTGCACCCGCGCGGGCGAGTGTGGAGTGTTGTCGACGTGGGCCGTTGCGACATTCTATCCGAAGAAACATCCCTGCTGCTTGAGGCGGCCCGGGCCTGGGCCGTGAAAAGCGGGCTCACTCCTTTCCATTCCCTGAGCGGCACGGGGCAATTAAGGCATTTGGTCATCCGGGAAGGGAAAAACACGGGCCAGCGAATGGTCAACCTGATTTCCACGTCCCAATTGGAAAGTCCTGCCGGCTTCATGGAGGCGCTCGCCTCGACCGGCGTGCGAATCGACACGGCCCTCTGGAGTCGCAACGACGGGGTGGCGGATGTCGCCCAGGGCGACATGGCCTTGATGCTGCGCGGAGAGGGCGTCATTACAGAACGCTTGGGTCCTCTTGAATTTCGCGTGACTCCTTACGGTTTTATGCAGACCAACACGCATGCGGCCGAGATGATGGTCCGCGAGTTGGCGTCGTGGGTAGAGGCCTCAGGGCTTTTGGTCGATGTGTATTGCGGATCCGGTCTTCTGGGTTTGTCTTTCGCACGGCGGTTTGACCGGTTAACAGGAATTGAGATGAATCCCGTTTCCGTCGATCTCGCGCGCCAGAATGCGGTGATGAACGGGATTGAAAATGCCGATTTCCTGTGCGGAGCTGCCGAAAAACTTCTCCCGGAGATCTTGTCCGGTCTCGACCTTAAGGCCCGGGTGACGCTTTTTGTCGATCCTCCCCGCTCAGGTCTCCACCCCAAGGTGGTTGAGGCGTTGTGCGCCGTCAAGCCCCAATCCCTCGTCTATGTCTCCTGCAATCCTCATTCGCTCGCCAATGACTTGAGAATTTTGAAAGCTTTCTATACTATCGAACGGATGCAGCCCATGGATTTCTATCCCCACACTCCCCATATTGAATCGATGACGCTACTTCAAAGGATGGCCTGAAGAGGAGCCTGCATGGGTTTTAAATTCGTCGTGGCTTTTGCGGCTGTCATCGCGACGGTGGTTCTCCTCGAATCAAGCGATGACCGAAGGGCTTGGCTCGGGAAGGCCCTGATGATGATTTCCTACCTGGTCTTTTTTCTTTTGGTTCGCTTGGTGCCTGCGCTCTTCGATGCTTCCCAGCATTATGGGTATGAATGCACCGGATACATTCTGACCCTGATCGTTTTAGTGGCTTGCATCATTGTCTTGCGGAAAAATCCTTCTGCGCGAGCTTCATCCCGGCAGGTCTTTCTGGCGTTGTTTTCAGTGATGTTGTGCTGGTTTCTGTTTGAAGAGGCATTTGCGATGGTGTTTGTGCAGACGGACGGCTTCGGTTACACTTCCGCGGCCAAGGCCTGGAGAGCCAGGTACTGGAAGCCTCTTAATTCGTTGGGCTACCGGGATTCGGAGCATCCGGCCACCGACTTCTACCGCAAAAAAACACTTTTTGTCGTCGGCGATTCCTTTGTTGCCGGATACGGCATCAAGGATGCCAAGGACCGGTTCTCTGATGTTCTTCAGGACAGGTTGGGAAAGCAGTGGCTCGTGGCCAACGTGGCCCAGCCGGGATGGGATACGCTTGATGAACTTCAGGCTGTGCGATCGCACCCCCATAATCCCCAGATGATCTTGCTTTCTTATTTCATCAACGATATTGAAGGGGCCTGCACCAAGTCCGGCTACGAACGGCCCCCCTCAGTGGATCTTCCGAGCCCCTTTATTGACGCATTCACGCAGGATTCACGTCTGGCCGGCTTTCTCTACTGGCGATGCTACCGGAGATGGCACGCCGGACCTTTAGATAACAAATACTGGAGTTTTATGAAGGGGTGCTATGACAACAGCCGCGTCTGGGACCGCCACCGCCGGGAAATCTCCAGCTTCATCCGCTATGCCAATCACCGGCGGATTCGCCTGATGGTCGTGATCTTCCCCTCCCTGACCGATGTCGAAGGGACCCGCCCTTACACGGCAAAAGTGGCCGGCTTCTTTAGGGAAAACGGTGTTCCGGTTGTGGATTTGACGCCTTTATTCTCCGGCCGGAAGCCCTCTGACATGATCGTGAACAATTTCGATGCCCATCCCAATGTGGCCACGCACCGGCAGGTCGCCGAAACGCTGCTTCCGCTGATTCGTGGACGTGAACAAGGCAAGCCGATAAGGTAGAATCTCCCCATGGCAGAACTTTTCGATAATTTGAATCCGCCCCAGCGCGAAGCCGTCCTGCACACCGAAGGGCCTCTGTTGGTTCTGGCCGGAGCGGGATCCGGTAAAACCCGCGTGATCACAGCGCGGATTGCCTATCTTTTGTCTAAAGGCGTCAATCCCTGGAATATTCTGGCCGTCACTTTCACCAATAAGGCCGCCGGCGAGATGCGCCACCGGGTGGATACCTTGTGTCCGGGTCAGGGCCGTGCGGTCTGGGTCTCTACCTTTCACGCATTCTGCGCTCAGTTTCTTCGGGTCGAAGCCAAGGCCATCGGCCAATGGGATTCCCACTTCACTATTTATGACGACTCAGACCAGAGAGCCCTCGTCAAAGAGGCCTTGCGCGAACTGGCTCTGGATGACAAGCGCAATCCTCCGGGCCAGATCCTGGGAGCCATTGAACGGGCCAAGGATAAGCTGCTCGACGCCGAATCCTATGCCATCCATGCTCAGGCCAATGCCGATCCTTTCAGGGAGAGGGTGGCGAGCGTCTATAAGGTCTACCAGAAGAAGCTCCTGAGCGCCAATGCGATGGACTTCGGGGATTTGATCATGCGGGCCGTTCAGTCACTGCGTGACAATGAGGTTCTGCGGGAAAAATACCAGAAGCGATTCCACTATCTCCTGGTTGATGAGTACCAGGACACCAATTATGCCCAGCATCTTTTGGCTAAATACCTGGTCGGACCGTCTAAAAACCTCTGCGTCGTGGGAGACGACGACCAATCCATTTATTCGTGGCGCGGGGCCGTCATTCGCAACATCCTTGAATTCGATAAAGATTATCCGGGTGCCAAAGTCGTCAAGCTTGAGCAGAATTATCGTTCGACGCAGGCGATTCTGGAAGCGTCAGGACGTCTCATTCAGCGCAACGAGCTCCGGGGCAAAAAAACCCTGTGGACGGCCAACGCGCACGGCGAACCGGTCCGGTTTCAAGAGTTGGCCAACGAGACGGAGGAAGCCCAATTTGTCGTTCGGGAAATTTCCCGCTTGAAGGACGAAGGAGGCCGGGCGCTCAAGGATTTCTCGATTTTTTACAGAACGAACGCCCAGTCCCGCTTGTTTGAAGATGCGCTCAGGCGTGCCGTGATTCCTTACACGATTATCGGGGCGCTCAAGTTCTACGAGCGCATGGAAATCAAAGATGCGCTGGGGTATGCCCGTGTGATTGTCAATCCCAAGGACAGCTTGAGCTTGAAGCGGGTTCTCAATGTCCCGGCCCGCGGCTTGGGGAAGACCACGATCGCTGCCCTTGAGCAATACGCCGCGACGCAGGGATTGACGTTATGGGAGGCTTGCGCCCAGGCCGCGCGAGTCAGTTCGTTAACGTCGGCGGCCCGCCTTTCCCTTCAGAAATTTGTGGAATTGATTACCGGTTTTCGCGCCCGCGAACCGGAAGCCGGGGCCGAGCGCATGATCCGCCAGCTTTTGGAGGAATCAGGGTACTGGAGCCATATTGAATCAGAAGTGGATGACGATCCCCAGGCCGCCGAACGGCTCGACAACCTTCAGGAATTGGTCAACGCAGCCAAAGATTTTGAGGACAGAGCCCGGGCGGAAGACAGGCTCGCTTCCCTGACCATGTTTTTAGAAGAGGTTTCTTTGATGACGGCCGTGGATACATGGAAAGGCGAGGGGGGGTCAGTGACCCTCATGACGGTCCATCTGGCCAAAGGCCTTGAGTTTCCGGTCGTTTTCCTGACGGGTTTAGAGGAAGGTCTTTTTCCCATCGGAGACTCTGCGTTTGCCCAGGAAGAATTGGAGGAAGAGCGCCGTTTGGCTTATGTGGGCATGACGCGCGCCAAAGAATCTCTTTACCTTTCCTGCGCGGCCAATCGCAAGCTGTTCGGTGTTTCCCGGATGAATATTCCCTCGCGATTTGTCGAAGAGGCGGGCCTGGCCCCCACGCAAAGGAACGTCCTCTCGCCGGTTTTTGAAGCGGACAGCCAGCCCGAATATTTTTCCCAAGTAGAAGAAGAGCCTGCCGGCGCACCGGACCGGATCAAAGTGGGGACCCGCGTCAGCCACCCTGAGTTCGGAGACGGCAAGGTGATTGACCGCGAAGGATCGGGCTTAAATGCCAAGATCACCGTGCTTTTCAATTCCGGCGCGCGCAAGAAGCTGCTTTTGCGTTACGCTCCCCTTCAGGTCATTCACTAGAGGTTATTCAATGCCCATTACCAAGAAAGACGTTGAGCATGTCGCCAAGCTGGCTCGCTTGGCCCTTTCTGAAGAAGAAAAGGATACTTTCACGCGTCAGCTGGAGAAGATTCTTACCCACATCGATCAGCTTAATAAGCTGGACACTCAAGGGGTCGAGCCCACCGCTCATCCTTTGGACGTAAAGAATGTATGGCGGGAGGACGTTTGCATCCCCTGGGAAAAAGCGGATGAGATTTTGGAAGGGGCGCCGGAACGCGAAGAGCGCTATTTTAAAGTGAAAAAGATTCTTGAGTAGACGATGAACGAACTCACAGGTTTAACCGCATCTGAGTTGGTCCGGCTCATTAAGGGAAAGAGAGCTTCCTGCGTGGAGGTGGCCCAGGCCACTCTCGACTGGATCGCTAAGACCGATAAGAGTTTTCACAGTTTTTTGTCTGTGGCCGAGAACGAGGTTCGCGAGCAGGCCCGCCGGGTGGACCAGTCTGTGGCCAGAAACGAGGATCCCGGAATGCTGGCCGGCGTTCCCATCGCCATCAAAGACAACATGCTGGTCAAAGGCTGGCCAACAACTTGTTCGTCGAAAATTCTTTCTCAATACACCGCGACCTACGATGCAACCGTGGTCAGTCACCTGCGCTCTGAAGGCGCTATCTTGCTGGGTCGAACCAATATGGATGAGTTTGCGATGGGTTCTTCCACCGAAAATTCAGCTCTCGGGCCTACGCGCAACCCTTGGAACGCCGAGTGCATTCCTGGCGGTTCCTCAGGCGGCAGTGCGGCCGCTGTGGCTGCCCGCATGGCGACTTTGGCCATCGGTTCTGATACGGGAGGTTCCATTCGTCAGCCGGCATCGCTGTGCGGGGTGCTGGGCATGAAGCCCACCTATGGGCGGGTATCCCGCTTTGGCTTGGTGGCGTTTGCTTCTTCTCTCGACCAGATCGGCCCTTTTGCGCGTTCCGCGGAAGATTGTGCGCTCCTGCTGAAAGTATTGTCGGGTCACGACCCGAAGGATTCAACCAGTATGAATGTGGATGTGCCCGATTTCACAGCAGGGCTCCAGGGGGACATTCAGGGTTTGCGGATCGGTTTGCCCAAGGAGTGTTTTTCAGACGGTCTGCATTCCGAAGTAAAGTCTGCTCTGGAGGCCGCCTGCAAGGAACTCGAGAGACTGGGTGCCAAACTTATCGAGATTTCCCTGCCGCACTCCAGCTTTGCGTTGGCGGTTTACTATATTCTGGCTCCCTGCGAGGCTTCCTCGAACCTGGCCCGTTTTGACGGGGTTCGCTACGGGCTGCGCAGCGCAGAGGCGGGCACGCTGGTTGAGATGTATGAGCGTTCACGCGACGAGGGCTTTGGTCCGGAGGTCAAGCGCCGGATCATGCTGGGAACTTACGCATTGTCATCTGGATATTACGATGCTTACTACACCAAGGCCCAGAAGGTTCGCACGCTGATTAAGCAGGACTTTGCGAAGGCCTTCGAGAATGTAGATGCCATTCTCACGCCCACGGCCCCCACCCCGGCGTTTAAGATCGGCGAGAAGACTGATGATCCCCTGCAAATGTATCTCTCGGATGTCTTCACCATCCCTTGCAACCTCGCGGGTTTGCCCGGGGTCTCCATTCCCTGCGGGTTCTCGTCCGGAAAACTGCCGATCGGCCTTCAGCTGTTGGGAAGGCCTTTTGAAGAGTCGGTCCTTTTAAAAATCGCCCACCACTACCTCACTGCGGCTCCTTGGCATAAGGCAGCCCCCCCTTTTTGTGCCGAAGCCAACTGATGCGCAGCCGTCAATCCTTTGCCTGCCCGGCAGCTCTCCTGACGTCCTTGATCGGCACTGCAAAATATTCCGCTCGCGTTGCGGTCAGCTCATGATGAGCTGCAACGAATCCTAGAATGGATTCCCTGCATTCCGAAAAACATTTTACAGGCGGCAACGTTCTTCGGGATATGGTCATCGGCATGTCCGATGGGCTCACCGTTCCTTTTGCGCTGGCGGCCGGTCTCTCGGGGGCCCTTGATTCCACCCATATCATCGTGATGGCAGGTTTGGCTGAGATCGCGGCCGGTTCTATCGCGATGGGCCTCGGCGGATTTCTGGCTGTCAAGGGGGATGTCGAACATTACAACAGCGAATTGGCCCGGGAAACAAAAGAAGTGGCCGAGATGCCCGAAGCCGAGGCGCAGGAAGTGATGCAGATTTTGCAGTCGTACGGGCTGGGAAGAGCAGAGAGCGCTACGGTGACCCAGTCTCTGCGCAATCACCCGAAAAACTGGGTCGACTTCATGATGAAGTACGAGTTGGGGCTTGAGAAACCCGACCCCCGCCGGGCCATTACAAGCGCCCTGACCATCGGCGGATCCTATGTGGCAGGAGGGCTTGTTCCTCTCATGCCCTACGTGGTATTGGGCAGTCCACAGAGGGCCTTTTTCCTCTCAGCCATCCTCACCTTGTCTGCCTTAGGGCTGTTTGGGTTTATCAAAGGACGATTTACGGGAGCTTCGCGTTCGCGGGGAGCCCTTCAGACCATGGCGATCGGAGGAATTGCGGCCGCCGCCGCCTATCTTATTGCACGCATGTTTTAAAGAAGCAGGTTCTGGCGACCGAGGGCAGGTTTTGGCCGCCATTTTATTAAGGGGAGGCGTGAGGGGATCGTGAGATACTACATGAGGGTCATTAATCGATCTCGTATCATTAACAGCTACAGCTCACTCGATGAGGCCATCGATCGAGGAGAGCCTCTCGATGTCCTGAAAAGGTTCTATGAATCGTGCGGCGAGAAGAATCCGATGGAGGAATGGGCTCGAAAAATGAGGGCAGATTACCCCCTTTCTCCCCGCTCTAACTTGAGAAATTATTTAGAGAGATGGCATTTGCCGGAAGACCATGCATTGCGAACGATTGCAGCCATCGCCCAGACCTCGACGCTTTTGGAAGTTGACCGGATCGACATTTACGACGACGACGGAAAATTTATCACCGTTTTGAAAAACCGGGACTTATGGTGAACGGTCTCCCGTTTTTTCACCGCAACCGTTTCTTCGTTTGTGCTAAAATTCAAAACCACTTTTCAGATGCCACCCAAGATTTCCACTTTTATCTTCCTGCTTTTCGTTTTTCTTAATCCCTCTATTCTTTTGGCAAGTCACGTACAAACCGTCAAGACCCTGGATGGATGGCGTTTGCTGGTGGATGACGAGCCTTATCTTGTGAAAGGTGTTTGTTACACCCCCGCCCGGGTGGGCGAGGATCCCAATCATGGAACTTTAGAGGATTGGATGATGCTGGACAGCGATGGTGACGGGATCGCGGACGCCCCTTATGAAAGCTGGGTGGATATCAATCAGAACAACCGGCCAGATTCCGATGAACTTCCAGTCGGTGATTTTGAGCTGCTTCGGCGGATGGGATGTAACACAATTCGACTGTATGATCATGCCTCTGCCAATCCCGACATCCAGGATCTCCGGCTCGGATCAGAAACCTTTTATAATCATGCGCCCAATAAAGAAATCCTCCGTGATCTTTTTCAGACCTACGGCATCCGGGTGGCCATGGGGGATTTGATGGGAGCCTATAACGTCGGGTCCGGCGCCGAGCCGGGTGAAAAGACAGATTACACGGATGCGCGCCAGAGAGACAATATGCTCCGAAGCGTGGAAGACATGGTTCATGAATTCAAAAATGAGCCTTTCTTGCTCATGTGGATACTCGGAGATGAGAATGATCAGGATTCTGCCCGGACCAATGCCGCTCAGTATCCGGAGGCTTATGCCCGTTTTGTTAACATTGTTGCCGAACGGATTCATATGCTTGACCCCCATCATCCGGTTTGTCTCTGCACCGGCCGCACAGACTTCCTTTTTTTTCTGAATAGATACGCTCCCAGCGTTGATATCTATGGAATTAATAATTTCCGGCGCGGTGGTTTTGGCAAGCTATGGGACACGGTGAGATTTGCTTACGACCGGCCCGTTTTGCTGACGGCGTATGGCACCGGGCATCCTAAAGTGAAAGACGGCGTCCTGGATGAATTGGATCAAGCGAAGGTTCACCAGGAGGCCTGGATGGACATCGAGAGCCACCGGGCCGGTAAAGATGCTCCCGGGAATGCGATCGGCGGATTTGCTTTTGAATGGCTGGATTCCTGGTGGCGGGACGGTTCGCCTGATGAGCAAAACATGTCGCCGGACAATATCGATACCCATGAATGGAACGGCATTGCTTCGCAAGGGGATGGGCGCTATTCTCCCTTCCTGCGTCAATTGCGAAGGGTTTATTTTATGTATCAGTCGTTGTGGACCGGGGCGAAGGCGGACGCGGAGGCGCTGATGCAGAATCAGCACCATCTGGAACGACGGGCCCCGACGGGCACTCTTCCCGTTCGTGACGCGCCTCTGGATCCCGGGCATGCCGGACATTTATAATAAAGAACCTTTCTTGGCCAAGGAAATCCGGGAGAATATTACGATGAATTCATTGTCACGCCCGCGGCGAGAATCCTGGTTTCGGTGGGTTGCGGTTTTGTTGTTGGTTCCTGCTTTTTCTTTCGCCGATCCATCCGTTCCTGAACCTCTTCCTCCTCTATCAGATCGTCAAAGAGCTCTCCATCTCCTGAACCGCCTGACATTTGGTCCCCGCCTTTCTGATCTTAAACATCTGTCTGATGTCGGGATTGATGAATTTATCCGAGAGCAGCTTCATCCGGAAACCCTCAATGACAGTGCCTGCGAGGACGAGCTCAAAAAATACCCCGTGCTGACCCAGAGCAGCCGCCAGCTTTTCCAGGCTTACCCTCGTCCCAAGGCGGCAGCCCGTGAAGGGCGCGCAGGCCTCGAAGGCCCCCGGGAGGTCATGAAGCAGCTATCCCAGGCCAAGTTGATCCGCCTCGTGCGGAGTGAACGGCAGCTCCAGGAACTCATGGTGGACTTTTGGTTCAACCACTTCAACGTCAGTGCGGACAAGGGCCCCGAACCCTGGCTGATTGTCCCTTACGAGCGCGACGTCATTCGCCCTCATGCCTTGGGGCGCTTTCGCGATCTTCTGGGAGCGGTGGCGAAAAGTCCGGCGATGTTGATTTACCTGGACAATGCGTTGAGCACAGTGGATGCCCGCTATGCGCCCGCTGAGGAGCTGGCTGATATCGAGAAGATGGAAAAGCGCATGAGCAATCGCCAGGCCAAACGAAAAAAATTGGGTCTGAATGAGAACTATGCTCGTGAGCTCCTGGAGCTTCACACGTTGGGGGTGGATGGGGGTTATACGCAAAAGGACGTCACCGAGCTGGCCCGCGTTCTGACCGGCTGGAGCATTGACCGCCCCGGCCCCCAGCATCCGGATCAGGATTGGGAGTTCAAATTCCGGCCCCGTATGCATGACGGGGGGGACAAGGTGGTTTTGGGTCATTCCTATGGACACGGAGGGATCGAAGAAGGCGAGCAGGTCTTGGATATGCTGGCCCGCCATCCGTCAACGGCCCGGTTTATCGCTCGAAAGCTCTGCCGTCGATTTGTTTCGGACGATCCTCCCGAGGCATTGATTGACCGGGTCTCACAGAGATTTCTTGAAACCGACGGGGACATTCGGGAGACCCTTCTGGCGATCTTTCAATCGCCGGAATTCTTCTCTCCTGGAAATTTCCGCGCCAAGATTAAGCCTCCGCTTGAGTTTATCGTGAGTTCTCTCCGGGTGACTGAGGCCAGGATCATTGATCCGCTTAAAATTGTCGGCATTCTCAATGCCATGGGGGAACCGCTCTACCTTTGCCAGCCTCCCACGGGCTACCCTGATCGGGCTCAGGATTGGGTCAATTCGGGAGCCTTATTGCAGAGGATGCAGTTTGCGCTCATGTTGTTGAGATCTGATGTGAAAAGTCCGGCCGTTGTTGATGTGAATGAAGTGGTGCCTGAAGATGGGAGTCACAACGGAGAAGAGATACTGTCCCGCTTTTTCTACTTGTTTTTGGGCGGAGAGGTTTCCGCCTCTACGCGAAATGTTCTGGCCGACCGCTTAAAAGACCCGGAAATTACGGAGGCTGTTCTGGACGACCCTAAAAAAGTCTTTCATGCACGTAAACTCGGAGCTTTGGTGCTCGGGTCCCCGGATTTCCAGAGGAGGTAGAATGGATCCATGCGATCTGTCTTCACAAATGACCCGGCGGAAGTTTCTGCTCATGTCGGGCTTGACTGTTGCGGGTCTCGGGGCGTTGCCTGCCTGGGTTGTGCAGGCAGCTCAAGGCCTGGGGAAGAAAACCCGGAAAACGTTAATCATTCTGTTCCAGCGCGGAGCGGCCGACGGACTCAATATTGTCGTTCCCTTCCGGGATTCAATTTACCAGAAAGCCAGGCCGTCAATTCGACTTGAAGACCCAGGCCGGAAGGGGGGCGTCATTGATCTTGATGGACAGTTTGGCCTCCATCCCCAACTGGCTTCGCTTGTGCCTTTATGGAAGCAAGGACGCTTCGCCATCGTACAGGCAGCCGGCTCCCCCGATTCCACCCGTTCCCATTTTGATGCCCAGGATTATATGGAAAGCGGCACGCCGGGGATTAAAAACACCGCCGATGGCTGGCTGAACCGCGCTTTGGTGTCCTCGCCGGGGGAGGGGAAAAATCCGCTTTCTGCCGTGGCTATCTCCAATCGTCTTCCCCGCATGCTGCGCGGAGACCAGCCTGTCATGGTCACCTCCAACATTGACCAGCTTCGTAACGGGGGGCAGGCTGCCGGAGGGTCCTTCGAAGAAATGTACGAAGATTCGATTGATGCTCTTTTGTCAGGAGCGATTCATGATGTCAAAGAAGCCAAGCAGGCTTTGCTGAAGCTTCCCCCGGGAGGACCGGCGGATCTTGAGCAGGCTGGTTATCCCAAGGGAAAGACCGGTAAAGATTTTTCTCAATTGGCCCGGTTGATTAAAGCGGATGTCGGCTTGCGCTTCGGGTTTCTGGATATGGGGGGATGGGATCACCACGTTAATGAGGGATCCACTGAAGGGATTCTGGCCAAGCGTCTTCAGGAATATGGGCAGGGGTTGGCCGCTTTCTATAACGACATTGGGGATCGCGCTGAGGATGTGGTGGTGGTGACCATGACAGAATTTGGGCGCACCATTGAAGAAAACGGAGACGCAGGCACCGACCATGGCCATGCCAGTGTGATGTTCTTATTTGGCGGAAAGCTGAAGGGAGGGAAGGTCTACGGGCGCTGGCCGGGTCTGGAGAAAGAGAATCGATTTGAAGAAAGGGATTTGGCTGTGACGACAGACTTCAGACAGGTCTTGTCAGAAGTTTTGAAGTCTCATCTTGGCGTGAGTAATTTGCCCAAAGTTTTTCCGGGTTTCCAGCCGCTTTCGCCGCTGGGCTTCCTCCCCCGCTCTGCGTAGCTGGCCTATTCTTTAGTTCCTGGATGTATTTTTCCAGGGCACGGCGATCCAGCACGTGTCGTGATTCAAATTTAGCTGTCCAATCTTTAAGGTCGGATCCTGCCAGTCGGCCATCCTTCAGCATCAAAACGAGAAGTTTATTGAGGTCCTTTGCAATCAGTTGTTGATTGAAATGGGACCAGGCGCCGTCTGCCTCCAATTGAAGTGCTCCCAGGTCGGCTTTTAGCTTGTCCCGGTCTTCAGGGCTCGATTCGGGAGTCGTCGTATGATCGAGAGTCTCAATGGTGTGGGATATTTCAACAGGAGTTTCCCTCAGAGAATGAGGAATCATGTAAAGTGCCAGAAGCATGAGTCCTAGAACTGTCGTCAGAAGAAGGGCGGACAGCCAGCGGAAGATCTGCCGCGTGGAGGCCACGAGGCCATAAATGCAGCTTCCAAAGAACCAGAAAAGACCGATGACGAGCGCCCATTTAATCTTGTTTCTCGGGGTCAGTTTGGCTGATTGAATGCAATCGATGAATGTCCAGACGGGGAAAATGAAGCTCGCAAAAAGGAATACGGAGAAGGCCAGCAGTAAGCTGAAGAAGAATCCGAATCCGATCAGAAGGGTCAGCATATCATGGTTTGCGAGGACTTGCCTTGATTGTAGGCAAATTTGCCGTCCTTCTCAATGTCTGGCGGCTCTTTTTTGGAAGGTGCCTCCGGGGGAGCGACTGGAAGCCCGGATTATATTTACAAGAATTTTACAGTTTTGACGTGATTTCTTAAGGCGTTTCATGACATTCTATTCACGTGCCACTCCGCAAACTAATCTCCATTATCCTAACGGTAGTCTTTTTTATTACCAACTGCGCGTTTGCCCACGCTGCAGAGGCTAATTTCTGGGCTGAACGGCGCAAAGCCATCCAGCAGTCCAGCGCTGATTCGTCTCAGGAGAGTCAGTTCGCCGATTTACC
>Ga0206815_1030_pt1 | contig 43329 bp, 41 predicted proteins | sample Alteio_BWOrgCont_91_FD_152864 | JGI IMG/M metagenome (GOLD analysis project Ga0206815, IMG submission 152864) | Enriched cells from forest soil in Barre Woods Harvard Forest LTER site, Petersham, Massachusetts, United States -... | ecosystem: Environmental > Terrestrial > Soil > Temperate forest >...
CAATCCGAGATTTTATTTATTAAACATTAGCGCGGATAAAGCGAGATTAACCCAGAAGCTAAAATTTGAATAAAATGCATAAAATCACAGCACAAATGTAAGCGTTCCAAGAAGTGCGCTTATCTAAATATTTACATTAAAACTCAATTTTTCTTAGCATAGTGCCATCGATATTTTCAACTCGTAATTGTTTATCAAATCACTGTATACCACGTTTCTCATATTCAGCCTCAAGAAAATCTCCCATCTCAGGATTAAATTCTCTGGCATTTTGTGTAATAGCTTTCACAAAATCGCTATAAGTATAGGGCTTACTGGTATCAAACGTTGAAAGAGTTTTGATATAAACCAGTTTCACGTTTTCAACACCAAATTTCATTGCGGCTTGCCATAGCGGTTGATTTGCCAAATGAGAAACAAAATAGTAAAAAGGCAGATCCAAAGAGGGGGGGTTCGTTTTTAACACATCTTGGATTGCTTCGACATACTTGGGATAAGTGGCGGAAAATCGTGTTGAACTTAATACTTTTAACATCCCTGTGCGCAAAGTGGGGAGTAAATCCGGGTAGCGTACAAATTCGTCCAGATCATCTGTATTTTCATAACAATCATATTTTCCAATCTCGGTAACGCCGGTGTGCAAGGCAGATAAAATATCGGCAGAGCCCTCTGCGACAGTCACTGAAGCATATCTATTATCTTGCTTTGCTAAAAGAGAATTACTCTCTCTAAAGTTATTTTTTCTGAGGTCATCGTCTTTAAGCACGGCGGCTGATACCCAATGACCTATTTCGTGACTCAATGAAGTATTATCAATCATGGCCGGCGTCGGATAGCTTATAGCTCCACTCGTCGCACCCGTATAACCAGTTGTGGGAGACTCAACATCTTTTGTTAAAGTCCAAACGAGTTTTTCAGGAAGTGGCAAGCGTAACTTAGAAAAAATATTATTATAGTCTTCGATTGCAGTGACCGCGTAATAATAAGTTTGAACAAAAGCAAATCTATCATCCGTCACGTCATAACAATATCGTCCTTTGCCATCGACAACCATGTTGTTCGGCAAGTTCTTAAAACTAAACTGTGATGTCGTGAAAATTCCATTCGTAAAGTGAGGTAATTCTACTTCAACCACAACCGGTTTGTTATTTTGGTATAACGCAATGCAACCTTTTTCCGCCCTGGCAAAGGATTGAAAACCGAAGGTCAGGCTTAAGCAGCTAATTGAAAGAATAATGTTCTTAAGGGTCATTTGATTCATCCTGGTTCTTATTGAAGTCCTCGCTACGCTTTAATTACCCAACTTGCAGAGACTTTTAATTTGAATGCTTGGTTCTGCATTTCTCCTGCTTGTCCATTTTTGAGAACCAGTCTTGGTTCTGTGATGACACTGCCATTTTTCTTAAATCCATAATGCACAAGATTGAACTGTAATGTAACCTGATTGCTGTCTATTGCAACAGCTCGCACTAGCATGGCTAAAGTAACAGGATCATTTTCTACGATTGTAGATTGAGTCATTACGACGTTATTTGTTTTTAAAACAGCAGGTATTTTAATAATTTTATTAATGTGTAGCGGCTTATCATAAAAATATCCATCGGGCTCTGCATCGAATTTGATGTTAAGAGTGAGTTCTTTATTTTTCTCAGACGCAAAAATAAGAGCTGGTTGAATAACAAATAAAAATAACGTTGCAATTAATAATTTTTTTATCATATGAATTTTTTCCTTAAATTACTTCCTATTTATAATAAACGAATGCTTTCTTAATGCTGGCGACTATAACACAAACGATGTTGTTTTTGCCGGAGAAAGTGCAAGAAAATGATATGCAGAAATCATGATTAAGGAACTGCATGAGGTCTATCGAGTTACCACACAAAAACAGTCTAAATAGTGAACATTTGGGGAAACATGGGGTCAGGCTTGACAAATAGACTTCTACTCCCTTTCTTTACACTCTAAAGCAAAACTTTTAAAGTAAGCATTCCCGCATCTTTATCCCTTTTTTATTCTTAAATATCTCATCAATCAATTTTTACAACTATCGATATCTATTTCGGAAAAATTATGGCAAGAAAACCTCGCATACACTACCCTGGTGCTTTTTATCATGTCATTTTACGTGGCAATAATAAACAACAAATCTTTTTTTCTGACCAAGACAGAGAGCATTTTTATTCTTTATTACAAGATGGCATCTTACGTTTTGATTATCGAATACATGCATTTTGCTTGATGACAAACCATGTGCATCTTCTGGTACAGATCGGAACTGTTACTCTTGCTAAGATCATGCAGAACCTATGCTTTCGATATACGCAAAAGATAAATAAATTACAAAGAGTTTGATATTTGCACGCTCAGCCATATCGCTAAATTTTTTAATCGTGATTTAACAGGATTGTCCCGGTCAATACGTAATCTTGAAAATTTAGATGCAACAAAGAAGGAATTTTTCGAATTGAAAAAATTAATTGAAAAGTCTTATTGTCAAGCCTGACCCTATTGTTCTGCTATTGTTCCATTATTCCCCTGATAAAGCGATGAGAAAGAAAAAGTTGTAATGTAGAAAGAATCAGATTTTTACAATTCGAAATCGATTCGCTGGGATAAGCGCTCATAAAAATATCCATCAAATCATTTAACGAAATTGGATTACCCAATAACGTCCAAATAATTTTTGATACCGCATCCAACTGAATTTTTTTTTGCGTGAATAAATTAATTAAATAAAAATCTGGTTCGTCAATACATTCTGCTATCGTTTCACAGCGCTGAAACGGCGCATTATTTTCATTAAGATGTGACAAATCAAAACAATGCGGTAAAAAATAAGGAGTTGAATATAAGCCGACATCTTCATTATAAGGCATCAGCACTCTACAATAACTTTTATCGCCCCAGCAACGCCATTCATTCTCGCGAAATGATTGCATCTCTTTTGCGTAAGGATGATTTTCTGTTTTTTTACAATAGGCTTTAAACAGAGCATATTTATTTTCTACATCAGGAGAAAAAATATTTTTTGGGCAATAATATGAATAATAGCTTAGCCATTGGTAATGAACGAATTTATTCAGGGTAATTGATCGAATAGCGCGAGCTGTGGCAATGTGATCGGTATGATCATTGGGATTCAATGTGGAATCATATTCTGTCGTATGAAACACACACTGATTATCTGAAAACCCCTGTGATTCACTTTCAATAATACTTGATAAACAATCACAGAAATCTTGCCATGAATCATATTTTGTCGAACAATCAACAGCTGTTATCGATTTATTTTCTTCTTTCAATTTTAATAGTGATTGAAATTGAAAAGCCGCGGAGCCTACCCCATAAGGAAACCCATCGGGTAATCGCAAACAATAGCAACGCGTATTATGATTAAAATAAGTTGTGATAGCATGTTGATTAACACGCTGAACTTCAGAAATAAACGGGGTTGTATTTCGCACTTCTGTCACTGACGCTAAAGCCCCCAACTCATTTAACTGCCACCAATCATCCGTTCTACCAGCATCATCAGCGGTAGTATAAATAAAAACAATTTTGTTATTTGAATTTAATAAATCACAATAAGCTTGATTACCACAAAATAATTGCCAATCGTCATAATGCGCAACAATATAAAATATTACTTTTTCGATCATAGTATAGCAGCCATTCTGTTTTTAATTTTATGTAATGCCTTTAGTGGAAGTTTGATTGGCACATAACGTAGTTTTTTCGTAGACGCAATATTTTTTAAATACTCACAACAGCAATACAAAAATGATTTATTGTTATTACTTCTAATAACCACTAAAAATTGAAAAAGCTGCGCTACAAAAAAATTATTTGTTTTGCGATGCATGCCATTATAAAACCATTTATCAGAAAATGTTATTTTGATATTTTCTAATGATATCAGTACATCCGGCGGAATATCAGCATTAAAATGCGTTTTTAAATAACGCAATGAATTTAGCATAAACAAACTGAGTGATTTTTTTTCTGATAAAAAAATAAAGCGATTCCAATCAATCTCACGACTGGCAATAATATAAAATGCATCGACAATCCAACGTAAGGGCTGAATATAGTCCCCCACAACATTGCCATGAAAACAGCAATGCAATAAATGATCCGTCGAACTCAGGGTTAGCATTGTTTGATGATACCAAGTAAAAGGGACTGCCGCTTCCCAATATTCATCATCTGCTTCTTTATCATAAGCAAAATGCAGGAGGTGATAATGTAAATCGATGCTATTATTTGCATCATCAAAATACGTTAATGCGCAAGATGTTTTGTAATCGAAATTTTTTAACGGTGTGCATTTAAATGTCTTCCAGCCATTTTTTTCTAAAATAAGGGCTGCATCAACAAAGCGTTCTGGTGGCACCATAATATCAATATCCATCATTTTTCTGGCGCCAGCATTCTTGTAATATAAAGTGTGATAGGCTAATCCTTTTAAGGTTAAAACAGGGATAGCCGCGTTGAGTAATTGCGATAAAATGGGTGAAAATGCATTGCATAAAAAACGATTTTCAGAAAAAACAGCGTAATACTTTATTTTTAATAAATCACTTTGCAAAAAATGACTTTGGTTTAATCGAATGGCAATATTAAAATATATCAATGAGAGTAAGCGTTCACCTGATGCGTCCAACTGATTCGCATTATGCGTTAAAAATAGCTGCCAAGCAGTATTGGCTTCACTCAACGATAAAGTGGCTGCTTTTAACAATAACAACTGCGTTTCATTCGGCCAAACCGATAAGCGATGATGCCGCTTCATTTACATTTTCCTCTACACGAATTATACCTGCTGCCAACAAAACATTAAAAAGAGCTTTGCTTGAATTAATGGCATCGTTTAGTAACGCTGGTGGATACACTTGCTGCAATATTTCATGTAATTCGTACCATGCAATTGTGGGAGCAAGCATCTGCCATAAAATAGATGAGGCTGTGTTGAGCACAACTACTTTTTTTGTTTCCATATTCATTAATAATACATCAGGATGAAAATTTTCTTCGGAAATACAATCATTACGTATAAGTTGAATATTATTATTAAAGATTATTTCTTTTTGTTCTACCCATTCATAATTATTCATCACAGAATCCTTCCATTCATTTGCCCACACTTTAATATAACTTAGAATTTTATTGGCATCGGCACCCAGCAGTGTATGGGGCAGATCCTCATAAACATCATATAGGCCTTCTGTCAGACAGGTCTCAATAAATAAAAGTCTATCTTCATCTATTTTTTTATTGTATTTATAATCGTAAGTCAGTAAAGCCAATTGTATTAAAATATGCGTTGGATTAATTAGCGCACATTCCTGTGCTGGTCTTGCATAGCCTGCCATACACAGCCTTAATGCAGGCTCGAATTCATGATGTGTAACAGCTCTGTTTAAATTAGTTTCTCGTTTTGCCCACGCATAACAGTTTAACCATGCTAAAAAATCAAATTGACCACTGGCAAGTTCGTTGCGTAATCGCACCAAATTAACCACATAGGATTTTTCATGCTGTTCATCAGATTCCGCAATATGCAGATTACGTGCATGCTTTTGCATCATGGTTGTTTGATCTTCATAGCCATGATGACGAATGACGACACTACTTAAAAAACGTGAAAGATATAAGGCGTCATGTTTGGTTGTAATATACTCGTGTATTTTTCGTTCCCAAAAAATATCAGGATGATTACGATGCATCTGCGAACATATTCTTGGTGTAAAACGACTATTGAACTGATGTCGAATATAAAAAATATTTTCCTGTAGCTTATTCCAATCGATTTTAGGAAATGAAAATAATTCTTCATCACTGTCTATCCATAATATAAAAGGATTTTTTACGCGTGAAAAGAAACTATTTTTTGCTTTTGCAAAATCATTTTCCCAACAAATGGAAAAAACATGAATATTAGTCTGCGTACACAAATCAATATTATCATGCGTTAAACCCAAATAAACTTCTAAATCAAATTTAAGCGCGGAATAAATGGCGCGTTCTGTTGAAGAATTGTAATGCTTTGCCAATATACAAGCAGCAACAGGACGATTAGCCACAGACAATCTCCAGTGCTTTCTGCTGATCACACTCACCAATCACCAAACGTTTGACTGCGCTTTTAGACGCTAAATAACGAATTATTTCGGTCATTTTTAAGCAATGTTGATTAGGATAGACCTGCATCAGAGCCAGTACCAATGCTGACGAGCGATTCAATACAGTAGCAGAAGTATTTTCTCCGCGCTCGAGATAATATAATGCTTTTATTTTAATGGGTTGGTTATAATCAACCATATTAGGCGATTTTCTACCAATAAATAATCCCGTGTCATAGGTAAATTGCCCTGCAATGACATTGGCTTCGCCTGATTTTTGCATGATTTCAGCGGGAATATCCAGCGATGGTAAGCGTTTTCGCAAAGGTTTTGGAAAAGCAGTAACGGTATGGCTGTTTGAATCACAGGCAATGATATCGTCACCAAGAACAGCATAATTAGAGAGCCACGCGTTGACGGCCAAGCTGGTTTTTCCAGAATGGGATAAGCCTGAGAATAAAACTGCTTCATTATTCACAACAATAGCACCGCCATGTAACATTAATTGCTGAGATCGCCTTAGAAAATAAAAAGCGATTTGATTCACTGTGTTGACTAGCAAATCATTCATGCATGTAAACACTGTTTCTTCATTTGAATAATGCGTCTTTAAAATATAATGATTCTCTGCCTGTTGGCTCACTTGAAAATCCGCTTGCTCGCCATTGTCAATCGAGCATGCAAAAGCGGGTAGTCCTAGCAATGTAAAAATTTTATGAAGGCGAGCATCATCAAACAACAACACGATGGTAACCGTGACTGTATCCCACTCTACACTATAGAGCATTATTTTTACGGACCAGGTTCTGAAAAGACATTATTAAAAACGTTATTGGTTTGTAGGTTGACGAGTTCAGTTGCGGCAGGCAATTCGCCTAGTGCTTTCAGTTTTTCAATCATTTCTTTAGTTGATTTTGCTTTTTCACACTCTTCCACAATCTTACTCCCTTAGTAGCGTTTCCAGTTTTTTGATGCTATCATTCTGTAGACTTGCCTGTCAACTTGTAACGGAATACCCCGTGAGCAAAATCGTGTTCTTTTTTTCACACTCAATTCAAATAAAATGGTATGCGACATTCGCAGAAATTTTTAAAAATTATTTTACAGACTGCAAAATACATCTGTTTGTTCACGGAGAAACAGATCAACAATTTGCCTCTCACTTTAAGCAATATGATGAAGTTATCAATATTCTTGATGGGTTTATATTTAATGAAAAATTGCACTTACAAAATATTTGTTTCTCTAATGATATTAAAGAACTTGAAAACAAGCTAAACCAATCATTTTTCTGGGAAGACGTGACGATCGATCGTTGGATTCGAGCAAAACAATCTCCTTCCTATTCTATTCAGTATTTAAATCATGCCTTCAATCTGATCAAGCAACGCTACCAACAATATCGCCCTATTTGTGGATTTGGTGAAAGTACCATGGCCATCTATCGTTTAGCGCACCACCTTTTTGAACATGATCGACGCTATTTTTTAGTGCCGATAGTAACACGTTTTTTTGAGAGATTTTATATTGAAATAGATTGGGATTTACGTTGGAAAACTATGTTTGACTGTTATCAAAACTATGTAAAAAATGGTATACCTCCGCATCTTCAAAAAATAGCAGAAGAAAAATATAAGGCGATTGTAGCATATCATTACAAACCTGTAGGGCTAAATCATCATTCAAAAAAATGCAAAAGAAACAGCGATATTACGCGCTGGTTTAACATTAAAAAATATTTTAATGTTATTGCCAATTTATATTCAGTCAATAAAAATGAAATAAAATGCAATGTGCGTTATTGCACAACTGCTAATACACTAACAAAAAAAATTAAGGCTTATTTGTTTAACAAAAAAAGCTATCAGTTTTTAGAAAAACACTTCGAAAAGTCTATCCCACGCAATATTACATTTTGTGTTTATTTCTTACATTGTCAGCCTGAATATACTATCGATAGCTTAGGACGATACTATCAAGATCAAGAATATTTAATTGCTAATATTGCTGCAAATTTACCATCCAATTATTTTTTGCTGATTAAAGAGCATCCTGCTATGAAGGGTCAGCGTCCGATAGCTTTATATAAAAAAATCATGAAAATAAGTAACGCGGTACTCATTCATCCTGATATCGATTCGCATACATTAATTTCTCAATCTCAACTGATATTTACCGTTTCAGGAACGGCTGCATTAGAAGCGGTTTTTTTAAATAAGCAAAGCATTGTGTTTGGTCAATACGCTTATAGTAATGCGCATCTTATTTCTTTTTGTGATAGTTTTTGGAAGCTCAATGCCTTAATTAGAGAAAAATTAGCTTATCAACCTGATAGTGTAGAAACAAAAAAACACGCTTTGTGTTTATTAGCAGCAAAATATCAACATAGTTTTCCTGGAAAATTGCCTTACGCGGGTGATTTAACGGATTTATATATGCATGATGATAAAAATATACATGACATTACAACATCATTCAAACAGATACTGTCAATATTGTTTTGTGGAAAAAATAATGAATATAAATTCTCTATTGGAAAATAAAACTATTGCACTGGTTGGACCATCAAAATCAATTATTAATACTGGTTTTGGACCAGAAATTGAGTGTCATGATTTGGTTGTGCGTCTTAATCATCAATGGCCAATAAATAATGACTTAAAAAGTGACATCGGTGAACGCATGGATATTTTATATCATTGTTGCAACCCCGATTTTTCAATGATGCGATTTTCTATTCCTGAGTTTCAAAAAACAAAAATGGTTTTTTACGAACAAGGAATTCAAGATGCGCTATTACGCATGAACTGTTTAGAATATAAAATCCCTTGTGTGGATATCACCGCAGAATATCAAACACTACAACACCAATTGAATACCTTTCCAAATACCGGATTGGTTGCTATTCGTCATTTGCTGTCTTTCCCGATTCGCTCTTTGAAACTTTTTGGCATTACTTTTTTTCAAGAACCTTACTATGAAAATTATTTAGGCAATGGTGCAAATGCTAAGCATTGGGAAAATAACACACTGCCCAAAAAGATCGATCTTCATCAATTGGATGTTCAGTTTGCTTATTTTTTAAAATATTTTAGCAATGATTCACGATTGGCAATAGATCAGTATAGCCGTGGAATCATGTGTATTTAAAAAAGGTAATCGAAGTGGCACATGAAAAGGATTAGAACAGCAGTTATTGGCGCGGGTTATTTAGGCAAGTTTCATCTTGAGAAATTGGCCTCGCTTCCTCTATCCTCTTTGGTGAGTGTTGTTGATATTGATTTGCCTCTGGCGCGTCTGCTGGCTAAGAGATACGATATAATTGCGTTGAAAAACTATCAATCCCTCATTGGAAAAGTTGATGCGGTTAGTATTGTTACGCCAACGGCTACACATTTTGAAATTGCAAAGTTTTTTCTTGATCATGGCGCGCATGTATTTGTTGAAAAGCCAATCACCTTGGTTGTTGAAGAGGCCAATATTTTAATTTCACTTGCTAAAGCCAAGGGTCTTGTTTTGCAGTGTGGACATATTGAGCGTTTTAATCCAGGATTTAAATTTGTTCGTCCACAATTGTCTTGTCCCGTTTTTATTGAGGCGCAAAGGTTTGCGCCATTTAAGACTAGGGGTAGTGATATTTCAGTAATATTTGATTTAATGATTCATGATCTTGATATCATTTTATCCATCGTAAATTCGAAAATAACCAGCATTGAGGCTATTGGTGCTAATGTTTTTACAACACTTTTTGATCTTGCCAATGTGAAAATTACCTTTGAAGATGGCTGTATTGCAAAGCTAGCAGTGAGTCGCGTTCATGCTAGTTCTGTTCGAACATTATCTATTTTTCAAGAAGAGGGTTGTTTCTATATAGATATGAACAAAAATAGTTGTCATATCAGCCCTATGAATAGCGCTAATCATAAAGATACTTTCCCTTTCTTTCCTGCAGCTCTTTTAGAAGAAATTAGCTTAGCAAAAACGGATGCTTTAGAAGAAGAGCTTGGCGATTATTTGGAGGCTATTGCCTCCAAACGATTGCCTACTGTTTCTGGGGAAGATGCGCGCAATGCACTGGCTCTTGCGATTCAGATTTATGATATTATCGCCCGCAAGACGCAGTTGGAGGCACCACTTTTAGCTGTTGGATAATTATAAATAATCATAAAGAAAGCTGTGAATTTTATTGATCTTCAGTTGCAGTACCGGTTACATCAGACACAGATTGATACTGCTATTATGCGTGTTTTAGAAAGAGGTCAATTTCTTATTGGCGCTGAAAGCAGGCCAGGATCAAATCTAAACATAGGCAATAGTATTAGTAAAACGCCTATGTTTAGATTTGCCCCCAGGTCTTACTATTTGCTCTTATTACCGCATCGATCACGCTAGCTTAACTGATAACTCTCGCTCACGAGTCAATACTAAGTTGCGCGCTGTAAAAGGAATTTTTCGAATTGAAAAAATTAATTGAAAAGTCTTATTGTCAAGCCTGACCCCACAGTAGCCGCTCTGCCTCTACCAAGACACACTGGTCACCGCTTGATAGCCATAGCTGTTTATCTTGTATCGTTGCTTGTAACTGCATATTACGCTGATTAAGTTTAGCTAGTTCTGCTAGTGTTGTTGGGGCAATGCGTAATATTCGTAAATTTTTCAGTCGAGTAATTTTCTTTTGCATACCCTGCCACCAAACATCAGAACCGCGACCATAAATATATAACCAAACTTGTCTGGCACGACCGCATGCCTGGCGTAGACGTCGCTCATCAGGTTCTCCCAAGTCAATCCATAACTCAATATCACCCGTAGCGCTTTTCTGCCAAATCTCAGGTTCATCTATAGCAGAAAGGCCACGAGTAAATCGCAATTGCTCACTGGCGTGTAACGCAAATACAACAAGTCGCAGCATCAATCGTTCCAGTGTTTCCGATGGATGCTGTGCCAATGTTAACGCATGGGTGTGATAATAGCCGCGATCCATGTCACTAATAATTATTTCAGCTTTGTGTATAGTCGCTTTTAACGCCATAGGTTTTTATCCAGCTGCTTGATAGGGTTGGTTATCAGTATCCATTCAGCTAAGTTCACTTAGCTGAATGGATACGTTATTGCTTAATCCATAGTTTGAGAATAAATTGCTGATCCTGTCTTTGGGTTAAGTGTATGCGTTTGGCAAAGCGCATACAATTAATTGCGAGGAAAATTAAAATTTTCCGCGTCTATTACTAAAGCGTCATGTTATATGTGAATACTTGACACCTTTTCCCACGGCAATTAATTCAAATAAATCAACAGGGTAATTATTTATCTGGGCAAAAAGCAGGCTGTCCGCATTGAAGACAGGATGTTTTTGGGATACTATGCCGCCTTACTGAACAGTGGGAAATTAAAGAGGCATACATGTTAACATCAGACAATCGAAAAAGAACATACACCGATCCATCAAGTGCACAAAACTATAATGCCAATAATGCACTCCAAGTAAATAGTGTAACTCAATTTCTCAGCACCCACATAAATTCTGCCCAAAAAAATTCGAATATATTTGATATTGGTTCTGGTGATGGCAAGGTAACATTACAAGTTGCCGAATTTTTTAATAGTCGTTTTACTACAGGGATTGATATCTCACGTGATAGAGTTCGATTTGCCCGCAAGCATTATCATAGCCGAAGTTGGTTTTTTTCTCGTGACGCTGCCAAATTAAACAAAACAGCCGCATGTGAAACATATGATATTGTAACGAGCTTCAATTCTTTACATCATCTGCCTGAAGCAGATCATCCAAAAATTTTTCAACAAATGGAAACTATTCTTAAACCTAACGGACAAGTATTTTTATTAGTTGCAAGTCGAAGCCCTGAATTACATGATGCACTAGATGAAACTGCAAATAGCAAAAAATGGAAAGCGCATTTCAATGGCTTTATCAATCCTCGCGTGTATCGGAATGAGAAATATTATTCTGCATTAGCCACACAAGCTGGTTTTAGTGTTTCAAGTGAAATCAATAAACCAACACTGCATACATTTGCAAATAGAAAAGCCATCGAAGACTTCATTCATGGCTGGTCTCCTCACGTTGGATTTTTAAAATTAAATTCGCTTGATGCATTATGCGACCAATTCTTAAAAGATGTGAGCCGGCGTTTATCTGAGAAGATAGGAAACCCTGATGGCACACTTTCCCTTCCGCAATATAATAATGAATTGGTCTTGCGTAAGCCGGGATTTTTTGCATCACACAGTTTAGCAAATAGAACACCTACAGCCGAAGAAGAAAAATTAATGGACTCGGGCGCTCCAGCCATGAATACGCGTAAAAAAGCAAAATTTTAATTTCCTAAACGTACAGTATAAGAATCGGAAATATAAAATATGAAAAAAATTATCTACATTGCTGATCCAGAGATATTATCCATACCCATTGTTGAATGCAACGAGCCACTTATTGATGTTAAAAATCGTCAAGAATTACAATATGGACCGCCACCAGAATGCGAGCTCACAGCTGAATGCTATACCAAAATGCGGGAAACTATATTTGAAAAATTGTGCCAAGCACAAAACGATTTACCTCACCAATGGCGCTTTAGATTGTATGAAGGGTTTCGCAGCCTACAAGGACAACAAATGTTATTTGAACAAGAATATCAACGTGTTCTTGCGCGTGAACCTCATAAAAATAAATCGGAATTATTTCACGAAACAACGCGACTCGTTTCACCTGTCACTAATTTAGATGGAACAAAAAACACTCCTCCTCACAATACTGGCAGCGCGGTTGATGTTGAAATTATTACCGAAGAAGGGGAGCTAGTTGATATGGGAATGGCTGCTAAAGACTGGAATCAAGTTGCCCCAGAACTCTGTTTAACAGATTGTAACTCTATCAGTAAAACTGCAAAGCAAAACCGCAAATTATTACTCGGGATAATGAATAGTCACGGATTTGTAAATTACCCCACTGAATGGTGGCATTTCTCTTATGGTGATCGTTATTGGGCTTATCATCAACCGGTTAAACAAGCAATTTATGGATCGGTTGAAGAAATACTATGACGATAAAAGCTATCAAACCTAATTTTTTCAAATTGCTTATTTTATTAATTGTGGTTTTATTTTCATATACCATAGCACATGCTGAGCAGCCGTTACCGAAAATTTTTTTATTTGTTGGTAATGCGATAGAGCACAGTTTTTAAGCCGGGGCTTTAAAATTGAATACATTCGAAAATAAAGTGGCTGTCATTACAGGCGCTGCTTCTGGAATTGGCAAAGCTTTGGCAATGAAATGCCTTAAGCTCGGCATAAAAGTAGTTTTAGCTGATAATAATCAAAATAAACTTAAGCAATGCAAAGATGAATTAAAAAATTTTAATAATAAGATTTTAATTTGCCAAACGGATGTTTCCAAAGAAATAGAAATAATACAGTTAGCCAATTTAACAATTGAAAAATTTGGTAGCGTGCATTTTTTATTTAATAATGCTGGCATTCCTGGTGCATTAGGACCCATATGGACGCAATCAACAACAGATATTGAGGAAGTTATTCAAGTAAACCTAATGGGAACTATTTATGGAATAAAAACATTTATTCCAATTATGTTAAAACAAAATGATAATTGCTATGTTATCAATACCAGTGCTGGGGCTGGATTACTAACAGGCGCTGGGTTATCCGCTTACAAGGCATCTAAACACGCCATTGTGGCTGTTTCTGAAGTCTTATATGCGGATTTAAAAGCCATACATGCAAGTATTCATGTTTCAGTTTTGATCCCACATTGGGTAAATACAGATATTGCTAAAAATATCAAAACAGATGATAAGAAAATAATTAATGACAGCATAGAAAGATTAATAAATTTTGGGATGCCGGCAGAAACAGTGGCAGAAAAAGTTTTTGATGCGATTAAGAATCGCCAATTTTACATTTTTACTCATGCGAATGAGCACCTGCCTAAGATTAAAAAAAGAATGGAAACCATATTATCAATAGGCAACCCATGCTGAGCAGCCAAGAAAACAAGGAATATGATGACTGTTGAAAATGAAGGAAAGAAATATGACCTTATCGCATCTGCTTATGCTGAAATACGCAATTCTTTTGCGACAGAACAACAATATTTAGATTTATTGATGAACTACTTGAAACCTAATTCACATATTCTTGATATTGGTTGCGGATCTGGATTTCCAATCGCATCTTACTTACTTCAACATGAATTTCAGATAACAGGTATTGATGGTTCAAAAGAACTTTTAAAAATTGCTAAAATAAAATATCCCCCAATGAAGACTGTTTGTGGAGATATACGTACTCTTGAGTTAAATGAAAAATTTGATGCCGTTGTCGAATGGTGGTGCCTTTTCCATATCCCGCAGCAAGACCATGAAAAAATGATTTTACGGTTTGCCAATTGGTTAAAACCAAATGGAATTTTGGAATTTACTACCGGTGATCAAGAATATGAGGGAAAAAACAGTAATATGCTTAATCAAGAATTAAGTTTCTATAGTCTTGATCCAAAACAATATGAAAAATACCTGCATAATGCTGGTTTTAAAATATTATTATGCGAATCCGATCAAGATCAGCATTTAGTATGGATTGCCAAATACGAACCCTAGTGCTAATGAGAATTATTTATGTATAAAATAGCAATCTCCCACGATGTAAATGATGCTGATGTAAAAATTATTCAGGAAGGACTGATTGAATCTAGCAAAAAATCTCTAGGTAGCACTGACTTTATGGAGAAGTCATTTTCTGTATTGTTAAAAGACGAGAATGGCAATATTCATGGTGGCGTGTTAGCACGTTTCGACTTGGAGTCCATTTATATCGATATGTTATGGGTTAATGAAAACTCCCGACATCAAGGGTATGGCACAACGTTATTAAATGCCGCTGAAAAGGAAGGCTATAAGTTAGGTTGTCGTTACTCAACGTTGGACACATATGATTTTGAAGCGGAAGCATTTTATTTAAAAAATGGTTATGAGCGTTTTGGAGAAATAAAAAATTATTGGCTTAATCATTCCAGGATATTTCTTAGGAAAAATTTGCAATCTAGCTCACACGCATCAGGGAAATAGTAGAAGGCAGGGGGCCTGTTTTATGACTTTAACTCCTTAGGGTCTTTTCCGATTCTAGCATAAATAAAACCCATTAATCTTGTTATGTTACGCTTTAAAAATCCAGAAACTCTCATGGCAAAAAGATAAAATTTATATTTTAAAAATATAGTAAATTGATACTCTCTTTCCAGTTCAAAACCTAAAGAGTTAGCTAAGTTAATGGATGCTAAATTGCTTTTATTGCAAGCCCATACTGGTTCTTTTCCTGATGCTAAAATATCTGTTATAAATTTTCCACAAACAATTTTTGCCAAGTTTTGTTTGCGATATTCGAGATGTGTCATAATGCCTAGTTCAACATATTTTTTAGAGCTCACACCGAGTGTTTCACTAGCAATGCGATTTTTTTGCTTATCCCAGATGGCAAAACCATAAGCCTCATCTATACATTTTTCTTCACTGCCATACAGTTTTTTCTCCATGTTAAATCCAGAACTCATTCTAAAAATTGCTTCATTTTTCTTATTGAGAGGGGTTAATTCGAAAACGCTTGAGCTAGGTAATAGCAAATAATTTTTTGTTTTATCTTTTAATTTAAAAGATAGACGATCAATTTTGGTGAGCCCACATAATAGTAAGTTAAAATGTTTGCTTGCTGGGGAAGGTTCAAATACTAAATGCATCCTGAGATTGTATTTTAATTTTTGGAGAAATTTTTTAAACAATGATTGAGTGATATCACCCTTGATGTAGCAAATATTGGCGTTACTTTTAATTAAAACGGCGGTAGGATTGTCACTATTATCAACCCAAATTTCACCCGGCATGCGTTTTTCAAGAATGGCGTATACCACAACAACATCAGGAAAATCAGCAGGAAAAAATTTTAAAACTTTTTGATATTGATCATTTTTTAGAAGAGAAATATTCATAATTTTTAGGGAACAATGGGGTCAGGCATATGGGTTACGTTGATATTTTTCAGTATAACACAATCAAAGATTACGCATAAAAAAAATTTAACGTACAATAATCGGAGTTATGAAAAATCCGGATTTATTGCAGTGAAAGAAATGATTACGTCTGAATGTACAGCATTGCTAATGGAACATAAAAAATGAAACATCATACACATGCAATCACATGGGCAACCGATCATCTGATCTCTAATGGGTACTCCCTACAACATTCGCCTGACATCATCGTGGAAACACCCTGGTCTAGTGTAATCCGATTTTCAACCTCAAAAGAAGATATCTATTTAAAACAAACGTCACCGTCCTTATTTTTAGAACCCAAGATCATGCAATTACTGGCGAACCAATTGCATGCGAGTGTACCTATTGTAATAGCCAGCAATGATGATCTGCATTGTTTTTTGATGAAAGATGCAGGACTTTCACTGCGTCAATATCTAAAAACAGAACTTCATTCAGACTTATTGTGCCAAGCTATAAAGCAATATACGACTATCCAACGATCGACAGAGAATCATATAGAATCTTTGCTTGCACTTGGCGTTCCAGATTGGCGACTAGACAAATTACCCAACCTATACGATCAGCTTATTAACCAAGTAGCGTTTTTAAAAGCGGACGGTATTACGGACGAAGAACTGCAAATATTACGCGATTTAAGTCCGAAAATTACAGCACAATGCGCATTACTATCCCACTATCAGATACCAGAAGCCTTGGTTCAACCCGATTTTAACACTAACAATACTCTATATGATCCTATCATTAAGAAAATGACACTGATTGACTTAGGTGAGATAGTAATTACTCATCCATTTTTTTCTTTACCTAATTTTCTTCTGCAAGCCACTATTCATCATGGCGTAAAAGAACTCGATCAAACCTATCATCAACTTCAAAACGCTTATTTCGAAAATTGGGTAGAATTAACAACAAAAAATCAGCTAGTAGAAGGATTTATACTAGTCAAAAAGTTATGGCCTATTTATTCCGCCTTGGCTCTTTATCGTTTAATGACCAGCGTAGATCTGCAAGCCTTTAAAGCCTATTGTGCCAACAAACCAAATCGACTCGCTGGGTATTTGAGAGAATATGCTGCTTCGACATAAAAAATCAGCTATATTTCCGTTATATTAACCCAAATTTGCCATTCTTTGACTTTGCCACTGTCAAGTTTATATAAATTCATGACATCGAGCCTAACTTGTATACCGTCGGGGATGTGCTTACTAAACAGAGCATTTTGTTCTACGCGAAAGGCTATACGATCTTCGTCCGCAATGACATCCTTTATCTCACTTTTTAAATCCTTAAACATGTTTTGCAAATCAGGCAAGCGCGCTTTCAAATCGCTCAAGCCTAACTGTTTTGACATCGCATGATTAAACATGACAAGGTCAGCAGCAAAATATTTATCAAGCATCTGTTCGTTTCCAGGCGCAAACGCGGTTACAAATGAATCGAACGCAAATTTATGTGCAAAACCAACAAATAATTCTTCATCACGCATGGTTATTTTACCTCTCAAGTGTGCAATGGTTTGGTCAATTGTCTTAATCAATTTTTTTGTTCGATCAAGACTCTGTGCGAGGACTTGCTTGTGAGAAATCAAGGCATCAATTTTATTGAAATCATCACTGCTGATAGTCCGCTGTATATCATTGAGAGAGAAACCTAATTCACGATAAAATAAAATTTGCTGCAGCATCAAGATCTGCTCTTCTTCATAGTAGCGATAATTATTATCGCCATAATAAGCAGGCTTTAGTAATCCGATCGTATCGTAAAAGCGCAGTGTTCGGATACTGATCCCTGATAGCTTTGCTAAGTTCTTTACTGTATAAGACATTTTGGTTTTCCCATCGCTGATGTTTAGCATCATAAAGGGTGACGTAACGAGAGAGTCAACAGACTCTACAATTATAATAAAAGAAAGGGGTCATGCTATATGCGAATACGTGATACCTTATCTGATGCCTGCGAATTTACATTACCTGCCAACACGGTTACTGGCGCTGCTTGTAGAGAACGTGCGCCCCATAACGTATTGCGATCCTTAGACACCATGGGTAACGAAGTAGAAAAAACAACAGCGCGAGCGTTGTGTATAGAAGGCGCTTCCACTGGCATCGAAGCAGGATTCAAATCAGAAGCATGGCCTGGTATTGGCACAGCAGGCGTAGATTCACTCACTACAATAATCTGCTCTACATCACCATCACTATGCTCCTCAGGCACACTTTCCAAAAGACGATCTTGCAATGTTGAGCGCGAATCAAGTGACACAAGATGTTTCATTGAGCCCGAGCGAACAATAGCATATGCAATCTTAGTATTTTTCGTATCGAATCCCCAAATAATATTGGTAACGAATATTCCTATGCCGGTTAGCAGCGCAAGCTCAAGATTTTCACTTGTCTTGAGCACAGTAAAGGTGGCATTGACGCCAAACGCTGCGCTATCAAGAAAATTGGCAACCATGAAGAGCTGATCAGCGCGTGACCGTTGGAAAAATGGTTTTGCAGGCTTCGCTGGTTTATACAACCAGGCATTGGTGCGATCTAATGTGGATTTACAGCTCGTTAAAAATGACAGCGCCACAGCCGAAGCAATTTGTGCACGCGATGAATATTTCATTAATTCACAAATTACGTTACCAATACTCAGCAGCCCGTCGGGTGTATTTTCGATCCCTGGAATCACTTGCAATTGTTTAACTAGCACACCAATAGCTTGCTCAGGCGAGTAAAATGCGGCATTCGTATAATTGTAATAAATCGTTAAACCAGCGGATGCTAAAGCAACCATAACAATGCCAAACGCTTTTAGATAACCCACTTGCAAAGTTGGAAGAGAACAAGTAGATAATGCTTTCACCTTATCCCATAACACCATCGCCTCAAAAATGGCGCGATTACCTTTCAAAATATTATTTGTATCCACACGCGCCACGCCAATACAACCCGCTGCCGGCAACGTTAAACCGATTTGCACACCCCAATGCGCACTGTTAAAATTAGGGATTTTATTAAAAATTGTAATTGCTGTGGTTACGCTCTGACTCACTAAATTCAACGAAGGCAACAATTTAATAATTATCCATCGTGGCGGTGAAATCAGCGCATCTACCAGCTTCGCACAACTGTCTTTGCCATTAAAATAGGAATCATAATTAAAAATTGGCGTGCCTTTGGGTACTGATTCGGCAAGCTCCGACATGGCATTACTGCAGTCGGATGTAGTAGCAAGAAAGAGATTGGGTCGATTCAGATTACCTCGCACTTCTGTAGGTGATTGTATGGTAATTTTTCCATAGCGATTTGCGAGCAACTGCATGATGATTGCAAGCTTATTTTTTTTGCCGCCCACAGTAGGAAGTTCAATCTGATCAGCTGATAATTCCGTTAACTCATCGTCATCGAGAACAAGACAGAGTTCTTTGGTATCATGCCGCTCTTTGTACAGCTTAATTTCTGCATCGAAACGATCATATAGGTATCTTAATTTTTCATTCAATCTTAATGGATCAATAGGATTACAAACTACAACCGTTTTTGAAATAAAATTCGCATAGACTGTCGCCGTATCAAGCAGAAGACAAATAGTAATAATGACACCAAGGTCTATCTTACCTGTAAGCAAACCATCAAAAGAAAATGTGTTGAGAAATACAGCTGCTAAAAGAAAAAAAACTATTTTAAACCAGACACCCACAGTCGTGGCTTTGCCAGCTAAGCGCTGTTCTAATGAAAACTCATTCTCTTGGGGTTCGGGTTCTGGCAGATAAACTTTCTTAACCTCCCCTCTGGTCAGCATGCAACAAGCCCTTATATATTTATTATTATCAAAACCATGGCTCGGAATTATAAAGGGGGTTTGTTATAAAGCCAACTGCAAGACATCCTCTCTCACAATCTAATCGCCAATTTTATCAAAATTTAGTCAACTTAAGAGTCGAACATGGACTAAAACATAGCAGGAGCAGCCGCATGATCCAAAGTGGGGGCTGGTTTTTTATACTCAAATACCTCTTCTGCTACCCGCGTCATGGCTCTGGTGATATCAATAAACTGGCGAGAAACTGTACCTTGATGAGAGTGACTAGCAAGACTGTCGATATGTTGATTTAACATTTTCACAGTATTAATAAAATCTCTATCTTGTTCAGTGATTAGTAAACATTGTTGAATAATCGCCACTACCTGCGTTTTAAATGCCATGCTTTGCTCTGGATCAGTTGCTTTCATTTCACCAATCCGTGTTGTTCGGCCAAAAAAATTAATAGTCGATACCATCATGCTCGGCAATCGACGCGCGACCGCGCTGGATTTAGAGGGTTTTTTATTTTCGAGATAGGATAACGCGGCTTGTTCCCAAGCAATCAGTTTTTGTAGTATTTGTTGCGTGTTACAGTTAACTGAACCTAATTGCACCATGAGCACTTGAAAAACTTGTGATAACGCTGCTCGACCAACATTGGACTGCTTCGCTGCGCTAGCCATTTCACTCGCTCTCTCTTTTACGCGTTGTTGCTCATGCAATAATTCAATTTCTTTATGCAACATGTCGACTTCAGATAATGAACTCGATGCTGCAGCTTGACTACTGGAAGATTGACCTTCTTCAGGTACCGCCACTTGCATCTGCCTTCGTTCTTTCTCGGCTTTTTCTAGCGCTTTTTGTTGCTCTTCCGCTAAGGCAGCTAACTCTTCAGCCTTTCTTCGTTCTGCTTCAGCTTTTTCTAGTGCCTTGCGTCGCTCTTCTTCTAACTCTTGCGTTCTTCGTCTTTCTTCATCTAATTGCGCTTGCACAGACTGCAGCGTTGCGTGTGCTGCTTGTAATTTCACTTTCTCTTGATCAGCAGCGGAAGCCATCGCTTGATGCTGTCTTTTTAAATTCTCAGCCCGTTGCTCCGCGAGATTTCCGGCATATTCTGCAGCTGCCTTAGCAAATATACCGCGTATCTTTTCAAGCGATTTAGTGATCTCACTTATTTTAGACGTTTTTCCTTTAGCTTGAACTGATTTGCCTCGCGTTTTAATGGCAATTAACTTATCACTCGTTAACTTCAAGTTATTCGTTGCTGTTGCAAGCTGCAAATCAATACCACTAAAAATAGCATCTTGAGAAACTTTATCTACGATGAGTTGATTATGCTTATCATATTTCACCAACAATTGCTCGCATTCAATAGAACAGGTTGCTGTGACAATAAACTTATATATTGCGTCTGTAATGTTAAAAATGTCTTCTTTATACTTATCTTTTACGTTTAATTCGATAAATTTTTTAATTTCTTCTTTTTTAAAAAATTGCCCGATAGATGCTTCCGCATTTTGTTGTCGACTCAGAATACCCATTTTAAATAATATATCATTTTCGATATTGGTAAGCTTGACAATACCGGGATAGGCAGCCTTAACCATAGCCACACCAAGCTGATTAAAATTAATCTTATCGGCAGGATTACGTAACAAGCTAGCAGCAAATTTTTCTTTAAAATCATTACTACGATTTTCGTCCCTAGAAAAACAAGCTATAAAGTTAATCAAACCTTGATTAATCAAGTCATATATATTATCAAAATCAAGTAGCGATTTGGTGATTGCAGGCAATGTATCTTGCGAAGAAACGGCTAGACTGGCAGGTCGCGATGACGCACTCATAAAACATATTCCTGAATTTTATTTATTTCTTAATAAAACAATACGCAGAAATTGTCTTAATTGCAAATACCCTCGCAAAACTCTCGAAACATAGATTGCTCCCGTTCCCGCAAACGGGATGAGGGAGCAAACCTATCTTGCCTATGCTACTGATCGACGCCCTAACGAAAGCGGACTCACAATCACACCATCTGACACACTCTCTGACTCACTTGCTGCTGGTGAATCCGGTAGCGACACACGCAACTGTGGTTGAGGCGTCGAACTCGCTGACTCACTCGTTGCTGATGAACCCGGCGGCGACACATGCAACTGTGGTTTAGGCGTCGAACCAGCAGTAGGCGATAAAGATCGTGCTGCAAATAGACTCGCCGATGCACGCGAAGGCGAAGCAAGAGGTGATAATACTGCCGTTGATACTGTAGATAATACGCTGCTTGGTCTGGCTACTGTTGTCTCACCAGCATGATCATTATCAACACGAGAATCCACCCCTAATAAAGAAGCATGCGGCGAAGCTAACGGCGATTGAACTTGTGATAACGGCGAGGCTATTTCTGGATGGGCATTCGCTTCATAATTCAGCCGCAAGAACTCTTCCGGGTATGCCTCATCAACCGGTAAAAACCTTGTCTCACTTTCTAGTAATAATTCAGTATGCGATGAACTGGTTGGTGAAGGGATGGCATCAGCATCAGCAGGCTCTGCGTCATAATCTTCGTCAGCCTCTTGCAAATCTTCAGCCTGTGCAACGGGTGCAACATACTGCTTTTCATCCGCTTCCGAATCTACGCCATCGCTTCCCGAAGCTACATCAAATTTTTCTTGTGCGGAAACTGTTGTTGCTTGACGGTCAACATGAGCTAACAGACTTTCTAGCTCCATCACTCTACCGCCAAGCTGATCACGCTCTGCACTGATTCTCTCTATTTCATCTGTATCTTCACGCAACTTTCTTTGCAACCCGATAATTTGTACTCTACGCGCGTCATTCACAGTGGAAATTTGCTGGATGCGCTGCTGATTTTCAAGGTGCGATTTAATCTCATTTGCTTTGATTGTCGCACTCACATACAACGCGATTTCATCATCAACAGGCTCTGCTAGCAATGCTTTGCGGGAAATAGCGTGCAGAAAATTCACGCCAGCATCCGTGTAATGATGCAGACTTTGCTCATAGAGAGACACAGCCGCATCAACATCTTCTTCCTCAACTGCTTGAGCTTCTTCATACAGTGCTGTTGCCAGCAATTCATGGTAATTGCCCGCCACCTTAAAACGCGTCGCAAGCGCAAAACGATAAGAATCATAACCCGCTTGATCCCAACAGGATGGATCCGTCTGCTCAATTGCTTTGATTGCTTCTGCTGTATATTCTATCGCTCTTTGGGCAGATTCCAAGTTTTCAACAGAGCCCTCGCCAATATTATTTTCTTCTCTAAAAGTTGTCTCAAGATCCGCGCGCAAACCATAACTCGTTGCTAAGTGTATTTGGTGCATATGATAGTATGGTGACGATTCTACTGGCTCTGAGGAAAATAAGTTATGCTGATAGGCTGTAAATGAATTTAGCGCATCTGCGCATTCAATAGCTGAATCAGCCCTTTGGATCGCTTGCTCTGCGGAAATAGAAGAATAACATAACGCTAGCCCTTGGTTAGTAAGAACTAAATTAGCAAGATTCCGCATAAAGTCATAATAAAGGCCCAGATTATTTTTTTGCTTTGCAGATGCTTTCTGAATTCGTTCTAATTCAACAAGATAAAAGCGATGGTCGTCCATTAACTTATTTAACACGTTATTGCTTACTGATCGTGTGTACATATTGATTCCTTTCCAGTGAGAATAAAATTCCTATCGAAAAAACATCCTAGCAAAAGCCGTTTGAAAATACAAAGAACCTGAAGACCGCCCAGGAATGGGCTTAAAATGTGCACCCCCTTGTAGACTTTGTTGAATAAATCAAGAATAAATAATCCCCTCTCCCACGAGTGGGAGAGGGTTAGGGTGAGGGCGCTGATGTTCTGCACAAATCATGATCTTTGCAACGTCAAGACCCTCAACCCCAGCCCTTCTCCCGCAAGCGGGATAAGGGAGAGTGGATTATCTTGTCAAAGACATCGTTGATGATGAAACTAACTTAGATTCTGCAGGCGCTTTCTTCACTCGTAAAATACTATTAGCCATTGAAACTAAATTCGCTAAGCTGGCGCTCTTGCCATCAGATGAGGAATAATAAAGTAGATTTAAACTGGCTGATATATTCTCAATAGCATCTTTTAAATTTTTACGTATTTCACCAGACGAAAGACTTTCTGTCGCATGCATGAAATCATTTACAAATTGCAAATAGAGCAAGCGACGGTCGGCATTTTCTGAACCAGCTTCTTGCAAAAAATGTTTGGCAATACCACGAATTACTTTAGCTGGTTTTTGGTTCGTGTGATTGTCTAGCAATTTCTTAGTAGGTTCTGGCCATTTTCTTAAATATTTTTCTACGACTTCTAACGCATTTAACGCTGCTCGCTCAATCAAATTCCATGTTTTAGGTTTATTAAATCCATACCATTCATAGCGTTTATTCAGAATAGGAGGGCGTTGATAAAGCTGAATAGACTCAACATGCAAAAAAAGCAGGGTCGATTCCATTTTGTGGTTAATGTACCGCGATATCGTTCTGTTATTTAATCTCTCCAACGATAATGAGCCCGTGTGAGGGATAGCTGTATTTAATTTAATGATGGCACCCCCACCTATGCTCTCCAAATATTGGTTTGCATCTGCGGCTGAAGTAAACTGCTTGAAACCACCCGTAAGAGCTGCATTATCGTAATATATTGCTTGCACTACTCCTCTTATCATCGATTCGGGATCATTAATTTCATCTGACAAATCATTACTGATAACAATGTATCGATAAAGAGAATCGCTCTCCACAGGTGGTGCTGGCTCTTCTGCAGGAATAGCATTAGCGTGAGATGCGATAACTGCTTCTTGAGCTTCTTTTAATTCCGCAGGAGAGACAACAACAGGCGCGGGGGTCGGATAAATTTTTACTATTTGTGTATTATTAAAAAGTTTTTCTTTCTCTTTTATTGTTTCATCAGGAAAATACATTGTAAATCCATCCAATGATGTCGTATCAACACGTTGTTTCTCTTGTTCTGCACTCACTAGCGCTTCTTGTATTTTAGCGTTCTGCTCCTCTGAATGTGATCGAAATCCATTTTTATAATGAAAGCAATGGGAGTTCCAAGCAGCGCTGAGCTCCACCCTGCCATGAAAGCCTGCTTGTATACTCAAGCGAAATGCATATTCTTCTAATGCCGTACCCACGTGTTTTACGCTACTGGTATTCTTAACAGTCTCGATATAAATATGGCCAGGCGCATAAGCCGTTTCCTTTTGTGGTATAATCACCATATGCCCCCATCCAAATTTAGTAAACTCATCGTAAGATTTGATTGATTTCAATCTCTCGACGGTATCACTCCTGCAAAGCAATACCATTTCTTTAATAGGAAATTTTCCCGGATATTGCACATGATACGAGGCTGGAATTTTTTTGCTGACTGCATACACTTTTTCATTGTCAACTAACGTAGACAATTCTGTGACGGTAAATAATTCTTCTTCAGTGCGAGATGAGGAGCTCATATTAATCCCTCTTAATATATAACCACCTTTACCTTATGCAGTAAGTCTCCACTGCTGCATAAACATGAGTACTCATGGCAATTGCATTGAAAACCCTGAGAAATAGCATGGTTTAAGTTTTCTCAACGCAATTACCATGCATAAGTACTTTAATTATAGCAGATCGAAAACAGGATCATGGGCATGTGTGTATTGGATTGTTTCTATTATCAAAATTTAGCGAAATCACCCACATCCATAGTTTCTTTGATAAAATCCATAAATACTTGCGTTTTTTTCGGTAAATTCTTGCGATTGGGATAAAGCAAATAGACATAGGATTTTGGTTGTTTTATCTTCGGCAACACTTCAATTAACTTTCCTGTTTGCAATTCTTTTTCGATAAAAAACTTAGGCACTCTACCAATGCCAGCACCTAACATAACTAATTCAATTTGTGCGCGCAGACTATCAATTTCAATCACGCTATTAGGTGCGTGTTTAACTATTTTATCTTGCAGGATGAATGGCCATTGGATTTTTTGAATTTCTCTATTGCGATTAATGGATGAGATACAGCGATAATTTTTTAATTCTTCTGGCTTGGTGGGTGGTTTTTGATTGACGAAGTACTGAGGAGAAGCACATAACACCATATCAAATTCCATGATCGTACGCATACGCAAATTGGAATCAGGCAAGCTACTCGCAACACGGATCGCAAGATCGTAGTTAGTGCCGATCAAATCTTCCGTCACACTGGAAAGAGAAAGAATGACATTGATATTGGGATAGTGTTGTGTAAATTGATTGACAAGTTTAGGAAAAAATTCCGACCCAAACGAAATAGGTGCTGTCATTCGCAACGTGCCGCGCATCGCATGAAAATCACTTTTTATGTTATCCACGGCTTCTGTGTAACTTTCTTCAATGGCACAACACGCTTGAAAAAACTCTTCACCTGATTCTGTTAATGCTAAGGATCGCGTCGTGCGATAAAGCAACTGAATACCTAAAGCTGCTTCTAATTGGCTAACATGCCGGCTTAATTGCGCTTTCGAGACGCCGCTACGCTGTGCCGCAATAGAAAAACTCCCGGCTTTGACAACAGCCACAAACGATAACGCGTTACGGATCATGCCTCTCTTACCTCTATTGTTGCATAAATGAAACAATAGTATATCAAAAACCCTGGTTGTTTATCAAATAAACATAATTAATAATACGCCATCGTCAAATTTAACTAGGAAGAACCCAATGAAAAACTTACTACCCCTGCTATTATTAGTGAGCTGTAACGCGGCTTTTGCTGCCAAAGAGGTCATCTACACCCAGAATGCCCCTGAGCCGATTGGCATCTATTCTCAAGCCATTAAAACGGGAAATACTGTTTATATTTCGGGGCAAATTCCCATCGATCCTAAAACCGGAAAAATGATAGAAGGCGACTTTAAAGATCAAGTAAGACAAGCAATTGCTAATATCAGCGAAATCGCGAAAGCCGCTGGCGGGAATGTAGATGACATTGTTAAATTAACTGTTTATCTTGCCGATTTAAGTAATTTTGCTGCTGTCAATGATGTCATGCTGGAATCATTTCACAAACCGTATCCTGCGCGGGCGGCTATTGAAATTAAAGCATTACCTAAAAATGCAGCTGTTGAAATTGAAGCGGTTATGCAAATCTAAATCGTGGACAAGGAAGTAGCCCGTATGGAGCGAAGCGTAATACGGGCTACTTTCTAATTATTAACTACAACGAGGTTTTACATGTTTAAAAGTATTTTTTTAACAACCACACTGGCTCTTAGCACGACATTCATCATGACACCTGCAGAAGCGCTAGAAAATGCTTCGGCTGTCATCAACAAAACCTCTTGCGCCAAAATGGCTAATTCAACACAGCCTTTTATTTTAGTTTTAAATAGCGGTGATAATTTACTGGAAAGCATTGGTCAATGTGCTAAAGCAGCAAAATTACAAGGCGCTTCTTTCAGCGGCTTAGGACAAGTGCACAATCCAACGCTTGCCTACTTCACTAGCAATCCAAAGGATAAACCAACGCTCACAACATTCCCCGGTTATTATGAATTAGTCAGCATTAATGGTAATGTTTCAGCAAATGGTAGCGACTATTATGCGCATGCACATGCGACATTAGCTGACAAACAATTTCATGGTATTGCCGGTCATGTGAATAAAGCTGAAATTGGTCTGACGGCAGAAATTACCATCGTGCCTTTCACAGCTTCGGTACAAAGAACTGTGGATGCAAAAACGGGATTTGGGCCGCTGGTGGCGAATTAATTCCTAAAAAGTAGCCCGTATGGAGCGTAGCGTAATACGGGATGATTTGCTACATACCATCCCGTATTACGCTACGCTCCATACGGACTACTTCTACTTATTTTTTAATCTTAAGCGATATTGTTTTTTCTTATAGGTAATTCCGGTATTAAATGGTAGCGCTTTTCTAAAAATCGTGTGGGAGTCTACGTATTCTTTTAACGTTTGCCCCTTTTTGTTAATTTTTTCCTGTGGGTTTGCCTGCTGCTTGATATATTTTTCAAGTAAAGGGACTGATTGCATATTCTTCACAAGCACTGCCGGCAAATCAAATGGATCTAGAGTATACATATTTTTATTTTCTACTTTGGGATTAGGTTTATGAAATTTTTTGACTTGCTCATGTAGATCCATCATTTTTGACATATGAAAAACATGATCAAGTGCAAAGACGGCACAGTTCTCCCAATCTCTCTGTAATTGCCCCTCACAAGATGTCATTTTAATTAACGAAAAGTCTGTCAGTACCTGAGTTATCACATCTACATTATCTGAATCACCCGCCGCGTTTAAATGAAAGATATGTATCTCATCATGAGACACTAAAATATCTAGAGCACTCCAGTTGTGACTGTGCTCTAGATGACAAAGCACTTGCACACGAAAAGGTAAATCTTTTGGCCTAGAAAATTTTTCACGTTCGAGCTGCTCAAGGAATCCTTTGAAATCATCTAAAATAATTCGACAATCAATCGATCTTTTCTTATTTTTTTCCGCAATCAATTGTTGTAATTCGCTTACGGTAAGCTCGGCTGCATCATTATTTATTGGCGGATTGCGTGGAACAGACATAGTGCCGCGCCTCGTTTTAGAATAATGGTGGACAACACTACACTTCTACTATTTTGGACTGGCTGGTTTTTTTATTTCGCCAGGCCTAGTTGTTAGCTTAGTTTCTGCTGATGCAGTACCGCTGCCCTGCATAATGCTATACTTTGATGTTGATATAGAGCCGTCTCCACTGTTAAGGCTATGTGCATCCGGTAGCGCGGCTTCTTCATCATAGTCTTTTTCTCGATTACCACTGCGACATTTTGCTAAGCAATTGGTAAATGTGGATGCGCAGGCGCTCAGGCCAGAGTACAACCCAGAGCATAACATCGATGCTAAATCTTTAGCATTCATGAGAACATTTTTGGCATTCATAACAAGACCCGGCGTGGAAAGCAATAAAAATAAACCCACATAAACTTGAATGTCGATTGGAATAGGCTTGCCTGTTGACGCCATTTTTAAAAGTTCGCCGACTGCACCTGTACGGATTAAGGCAACAACAGCAGTGAATTGTCGCACCATATCACACGACTCTAAAATGATTGCGGTCAATTCTGCCTTGCTTTTTTTATTAAGCTCCTCAGCAATCGCTGCTTGTAAATCAGGGTCGAGCAGTTGTTCTTGCATTTTATCAATTGAATTTAAGCGATAACCCACATTAAATGCCGTTCTTAAAGCAGAAGCGGATAACGCCAACGAAAAAAGCACGGGGGCACTTACCAAACTTTCTTCATCCCAAACAGCAACGTTCATTAGCGTTGCTGTTCCTAATGAATGCACCGCACCTAGAATGACATCACGCATTTTTTCTTCTGAGGTACCATTGCAAAGCTCAATCACTTGCGATGTGATATGCAAAGCGGGCGCAACTCCAGCACCAATCCCCACCGCAGGAAATAATTCTTTGTATAACTCCCCTTGGAAAAGAATTTTACTAAATATTCCAAACTCAGCACTTTGTGCAGCCAATCCCGCCACACCAGACGACTTTTTGAATACAGCTGCCACTTTACTTTTAGAGTCTGGTCTAGTTGAGCGACTCATAGAAACCCCTTATGAATAGAATGTTTAGCACTACTTTCAGTTCAGTATAGCGTATATTTGAGATACCATGAAGGAGACGGCATTTAGCTCCTTGATTTTTTTCAAGTATTTATTGGTTAAGCAAACAAAAAATAAATTCACATGAATCTTGACGGCCCCAATTCACAAAAAAAATTCAAATCGACCAATTAACAAAATAATGCTAAAAAAATAGGCTTTTTTGCGCAACGCACAAAATATTTCGCTGTGATACTTCCAGTAATTTTCACGCTCAGTTTTTTATTTAAGAGAATTTTTTTTCTTGTAACTATCACATTTGACTGTATTTTTCAGCAGCACTTCGCTTACGAAATACACTGAGCATCTTGCAAGGTAACAAAAGTGCTATAATCAAATCTGTAATATTTTCAATACAGCATGATTCTACCACTTATAAAACATTCGAATGAACGGGGGAATATTTATGCAATGGTCTCGTGTTGGTTTGTCTTCACTCGTAATGGCTGCGTTACTCTCTGTAACCGGCTATGCAAACGCTAGCGGCTCTGACTACAGCTACAACGGGATAGAAATGCAAGCTATTCCCGTCGGCTATGGTTATGCTACTACAGGTGTTCATCATAGTTATTTCCGTGGGTGCTATCGCGTTCGATCTCATCATGGCATGAAACATCATTATGTATGCCCAATGTATCGCGCGTATTATGTATGCAAGAAGTATACATATGAAATTACACCACAACACCGTGATGTCGCTTGCACCGCTTGGAAAATAAGATGGAAACGTGTACATCATTACTGGCGCGGATATAAATAATATATCTCGTTAGAAATCACAGAAGCTCACTCATTACTTAATGAGTGAGCTTTTTATATTTATTTTGTTGCTGAAATAATAAAATCAACTCTCACATCGTCTTTTATTGCATCCGTTTTCGACCAATCCCCCTGACCAACACCGAATTGCGTACGCTGCAATGTAGTGGAACCAGTGGCATGCGCTTTATTTGCAGCATAATCATCTAAATTAAATACCAGCACCATAGGAATGGTTTTAGCACGTATTGTCAGCACACCTTTTGCCTCATATTTCTTATCGCCCGTTTTAACAAAATCTGTTGCTTTAAATACAGCATGAGGGAATACAGTAACATTAAACCAATCTTTTGTTTTTAAGGTGTCTGCTACTTGACTATCACCTGCTGTGACAGAGGCAATATCCACATCAATCTCAACACGACTGGATTTTAGATCAGCAGGATCAAATTGAATATTCCCCGTAAATTTTTTAAAGGAGCCTGTAATCGGCGCATTATTTTGGGTTGCAGTAAATGTAAGCGAGCTATCGGCTGGAATAATTTTCCAGGTTGGCGCGGCAAACACCGGTGCCGATAAACAAAATAATGCGGCTACTATTATAGATTGAGAAATAACTCTTACTTTCATGGCAACATTCTCCGTAAAACATCATCTTTATCAATAAAATGGTGCTTTAATGCCGCACCAACATGTGCGCAAATAGTAGCAATAAGACCGTATGCTATCCATTCATGCATGTCTGCAAATACATGTCGCAAATGATCATCGGGCGCTACCAATGTCGGCAACACAAACAACCCAAAAAATGATGGTGCCAAACCGGCTGCCGATGTCACCAACCAACCTGTGATTGGCATTGCAATCATAAAGCCAAGCAACGCCCATTGCACTGCATGTGCAATAAAACGCTGCCAAGCGGGAATACTCGAGGGCAGTGTTGGGTTAATATTAATGAATCGCCAGCTTAAGCGAATAATAACTAAGAATAACACGAGCAATCCAAATTCTTTGTGCCATCCATATAGCTGCAGTTTTTGTGCGCTGATTTTTAAACTCGTCATATAGAGGCCAACACACAATAGACCTATCACTAATAAAGCCATTAGCCAATGGAATGTCACAGCCACGATACCGTATCGATCATTGGTGTTTTTTATTCGCATAATACATCCTAGTAAAAATATCAACGCCCCTAGTCACTATACCTGTTTCTTAACAAAGCTGACTACTCCTTCCTGCGATTTTTTTTGCGATCGACGCCATTTTTTGATGGCTTTTATTGTGGCTTGATAACCAATTTCGATTAATTCTTTTTCTTGTGCCGGCGTGATACTGAGCAAGCTAAATGTTGATAAATCTGGCTTAATTAACACATCAGCCGCTGCGGCAGTTTCTCGCTGTTTAATAGCAGAACCCATTAATAAGGCATGCAAAAACGTTTCTGTAAACCGCGGAAAACGGTACTCTTTATGTATCATGCGCAACTTTGTTAACAACACTTTCCAGAAAGGCAATGCGGGAGGAAATTTATAACTAGCCTCCTCATTAGAATGATGCACTAACTCAATCGCAATCACTGTACCGACACTCGGCGACATTTTTTTCATGACATCCACCGGAAGATTATTGATTAACCCTCCATCCAAATGCATTTTACCCCGCACCACCATGGGTGGGAAAATACCTGGCACCGATGTGCTAGCACGAATTTTTTTCCAGAGTGTACCAACACGATGAATTACTTGCGTTGCGTTAGCTAAATTAGAAGAGACACAAAAAAATGGTCGCCATAAATTTTCTATTTTTACACGACCAAAAATTCTCTGTTGCGTCTCGGTGTATGCCCTACCATTAAATAATGACACAACGGGCCAGGTTAAATTATATAATTTAATCGCTTGATGTGTCACAACTGACAGCTTATGTAGATCGGCATGTAAATCTTCGTATGTTTCATGCAGAGCATAATAACCCGCTACAATTGAGCCTCCACTGACTCCACCAATAATATCAATAGGAACACGCAATTCGGTTAAGGCTCTAAGAGCACCCAGATGCGCCCAACTGCGGACACCGCCACCGCCCAGCACCACACCCACAGCGGCACCTCTTAGAAACCGCAATAACCGTTGCCAATCCGCTTCTCGACCCACTCGAATATGATGATGCAATCGAAAGCTCGCCATTTTCAACCAAATATCACTCTCTCTTGGACGATGATTTTCTTCGGCATGCAAAATAATTAACTCGGGCTTTGCTTTATATATAAAAGCTACTTCATGTAAGTAGTCGCGAAGAAATTGACTTAATGATGGCTTAACGTGTGATTCGGTAACGATATACACCATATCGGCTTTTTCCAACGCTATCTTCGTCAATGGTGTTTCTTCTGCGGAAAGCAAATAAACTGTCTTGCAATAATCATCTTGAAAATCATCCATCTGTTTACCAAGATTAGCAGCTGAATTTGCTGTCTCATCTAATACAAATGAAGATTCGGGCACCCATATCATATCCGGCAGTAGTGCTGCCATTTTCTGTAGTTGCACCGAAAACTCATTTAAAGAAATGTGTTTATTTGCAGGGAAAATAACAATTTTTTTCTGCTGCGACTCCTTGGCCGCAAACAAATCGATTAAAGTGCGCGAACGATTGACCAACGTATTCATCGTTTCTAAAATCAGTGACGGATATTCATTACATAATTCCGAAAAAACAGAAACCGATAATTTCAATAAAATGGAATCGTCGAGTGCTTTGACTGTGGCACTGCGAGGTTCATGCGAGATGGCACCCAATTCACCCACCGTTTCGCCCGGCTCAATCGTGCCAAGCACTTTCATTGGACTCACCTTTGTTTTTAAAAAACTAACTAACCGCCCACTCACTAAAACATATAATCCATCGGCAACATCGCCCTGATGAAACAAAATTTTATTTTTACGTAAATAAACTCTATCGAATTGCTTAATGATTTTATGAATAGCATCATCTTCAAGTAAAGAAAAAATGCGGCTTGCCTTTACTAAACTAAAAATATCGACAGTCATAATAATTTCAACCCTGAAATGAGATACTCTCGTGTTGATTCTATCGAATATTAGAGACTGTTGACAGCCTCTGGGGTGTAACAATACAAAAAATAACGCTATACTATTCGATCAAACTCAGGAGTCATTTATTAACAACAGGAGTTATCATGAAACGCTTATTAATAAACACATTATTTGCATCAGCATTATTATTACCCTTTTCATCGACTGTCATAGCCGCCCCAGAAACCTATACACTCGACTCTGGACATACCTATGTCTTGTGGCATATTAACCACTTTGGTTTTTCTAATCCCTCTGGCAAATGGTTAGCAAATGGCACGTTAATATTAGATGAAACAAAACCTCAAAATAGCAAAGTCGATGTCACTATCAAAACAGACACCATTGACACCGGCATTCCCAAATTAGACGAACACCTGAAAAGCAAAGCTTTCTTTGAAACAGATAAATACCCTACCGCTACATTTGTTAGCACAAAAGTCACTCTCGCTGGTAAAAACAAAGCAAAAGTGACGGGCAACTTAACTATCCACGGCGTCACGAAACCAGTGACTCTCGATGTCACACTGAACAAAATTGGCATTAATCCAATCACCACCAAGAAATCAGTTGGGTTCACTGCGAAAACAAAAATCAAACGTTCTGATTTTGATATGACTACATTGCTACCTGGATTAGGTGATGATGTTGTAATTGATATTGAAGCAGAAGGCGCTGTAGGCTAAAAAACATATGTAGAGTTTACCCCCGTTTAAGAGCACAACGGGGTAAACTCCGCGTAGCGCTGAAGTATCCCCACGAATTTTTCATTTCCCACTAGTGTTGAAGCCGCCCTAAGGGCGGCTTTTATACCAACTTTGTAGCAAAAAATCCGTGGGGGCACCTACGCTGCCCCTGCACTTCTTAACTACTTATGTTGTTCGCTTGCTTCATGCGCCGCTTTTTTCGCTTTGCATGCTTGAACTGTCGCGGAATCTGCACTAACGCCCGTAACAGCTTGTCCTGACATTAATGGTTCCATGCAATTCTTCCAGAGGCCTTTACCTGTTTTTGCGCCACCCTTTACAAAACCTGCGCTTTTACAAGCATCTTCAAGCGCTTTACAGGGGTGTGACGCATCACCAGTTGGTTCTACTGCCCAAGCTGAAACGCTTACTAAAACGGATGCACATACTAACATCGCTAACGACTTTTTCATCATACTCTCCTTGTGGTTAAAAAAAAATTAACTTATTACTTCTTCCAGATCCAACTCCGGATTTCGTTCTGCATGATCTTCCGCTAACAACATATACATCGCCGGCACAACAAACAACGTAAATAATGTCCCAATTGAAATGCCTGACGCAATAACCAAACCAATACAATAACGACTGACAGCGCCAGCGCCTGTCGCCAAAATCAATGGCGCCACACCCAACACCATGGCGGCCGTTGTCATCAAAATGGGCCGCAAACGAATCCCAGCTGCCGTCTCAATTGCTTCACGTTTCAGCTTGCCCTCTCTTTGTAAATCATTTGCAAACTGCACGATCAAAATACCGTGTTTACTAATGAGACCGATCAACGTCACCAACCCCACCTCGGTATAAATATTTAAACTAGCACCACCCACACCCAAGCTAATAAAAATCATCGCGCCACAAATTGACATAGGCACACTAATTAAAATAATTAATGGATCACGAAAACTTTCAAATAAGGCGGCTAGCGATAAGAAAATAATAATCAACGCAAAAAAGAAAGTCAGTATCAGCGCACTACTTTCTTGCACATATTGCCGAGATGGCCCTGCATAACCAATCGTATAGCCTTGTGGCAATACCTCATTTGCCATCACAGCTAATTTCTGCAATGCATCCCCCACAGCGACTCCAGGGAAAGGCACAGCAGACATCGTGGCTGAATTTAATTGCTGAAAATGATTCAGAGACTCAGGGACAACAATGGTTTTGAAAGAAGCAATAGTAGAGAGTGGAATAGTTAAACCTGTCGCCGTATTGATATAATAATTTTTCAATTGAGTCACATTTTGACGCTCATCCCGCTGCATTTGTGGAATAACCTGATAAGACCTGCCATCCAAATTAAAATAATTAATATACCCTTGGCTTAATGCGCTACCTAATGAGTTACTCACATCTTGCATGGTTAAACCAAACTGAGCGACTTTATCTCGATCAAGCAACACACTGGTTTGCGCTTTATCAATTTTTAAATCGGTATCGACGAAAATAAACATGCCGCTCTCACGCACTTTTGCCAGAAATGCTTTATTGACTTCATCAAGCCTAGCAAAAGGTTCGCTGGTTTGAATTACAAATTGCACGGGTACACCGCGCGCACCAGGCAACGGTGGCAATTGAAATGCTGCAATAAGCGCTCCTGTAATTTTACTCAACTGCGCTTGCACTAGCGGTTGCAATTGATTCGATGTACGCGTGCGCTGATCCCATGGCGTTAATCCCATACCGATAATACTCGTATTTAAGCCATTAACACCATCTAGCTGGAACACCCGCTCTGTTTCTGGATATTGTTTATATATCTTATAAACTTGATCTGAATATAACTGTGCTTGGGCCAATGTCGCATTAGGTGATGCCGTTAATTGCGAAATAATGATGCCTTGATCTTCTTGTGGTGCAAGCTCAGACTTCGACGTCGAATACAGAAAATAAATACTGGCCAAAACTATCGCGGCAAACACAGCCACAACAGGCAAATAATCGAGCGCATCATGCAATACCAGTTCATACTTATTGCGCAGCTTTTCAAATAGACGATCGATTTTTTTTACCAAGCTATCATCACCATTATTAGAAATTTTTAAAAATTTTGAACACATCATGGGTGAAAGCGTTAATGCAATCACGGCAGAAACCGCAACTGCACCGGCCAATGTAAAAGCAAACTCCGTAAACAATGCACCGGTCAACCCGCTCATAAAACCAATGGGAACATACACAGCAATCAGTACGATAGAAATTGCAATAATGGGATTGGCTAATTCACGCGCTCCTTGCACAGCAGCTTTGAATTTCGAAAGCCCTCCCTCCATATGGCGCTGCACATTTTCAACCACAATAATTGCATCATCGACAACTAAACCAATCGCTAACACCAGTGCGAGTAATGTTAACAAATTAATAGAGTATCCCAATAAAAGCATCATAAAAAACGCGCCGATGATAGAAAGCGGAATAGCCACCAAGGGAATGATAACTGATCGAATCGATCCTAGAAAAAGAAAAATAACGACGGTGACAATTGCTAATGCTTCAAATAAAGAGTGCTCCACTTCATGAATAGAGCTAGTGACAAACTCAGTCGAATCGTAAACAATTTTTGCTTGCAGGCCCTGCGGTAATTGTTTTTGAATATCCGGCAACGTTTGTTTAACCACCCTAATCACATCCAATAAATTAGCTGTCGGCGTCACAATAATGCCAATATAGACGGCTTTTTTACCATTAAAACTGACCGAACTATCATAGTTTGTTGCGCCTAGAGAAACATTTGCCACATCACGCAATCGCACAATGGCACCATTGTTAGCTTTGACAATCATATTGCGAAATTGCTCAACCGATGTGAGATCCGTACTCGCTGTCAAATTGACGGTAAACATACTACCATCTGTACGACCGACTGCGGAAATCGAGTCATTTTTTGCTAAGGCGTCAGCGATCGCATTGGGTGTCAATCCAAATCCTGCCAGCTTAGCGGGATCTAACCAAACTCGCATCGCAAACTGGCGATCACCACGCAGCTCTGCTTGCTGCACGCCATCAATCGCTTGTAACTTAGGTTGCACAACCCGATTTAAATAATCCGTAATTTGATTTCCAGCTAACACATCACTGTAAAAACCAATATACATTGCATCGATAGTTTGGCCAATTTGTACAGTAATAACAGGTTGCAATGTACCTTTCGGTAATTGGTTGAGAACAGCATTTACTTTGGTGTTAATGTCTGATAATGCTTTTTGGGCATCGTAATTTAACCGTAAATTTACCTGAATTGCGCTTGAATTCTGCGTACTGCTTGATGTCATATAATCAATGCCATTCGCTTGCGCAATGGAATTTTCAAGTGGCGTGGTAATGAACCCAGCAATAACATCAGGATCAGCCCCAGTATAAGTCGTATTTACATAAACAACTGCATTTTGTGTGTAAGGATATTGCCTAATCGATAACAATCCCAGTGAGCGCAATCCCAAAACGAGGATAAATAAACTCACCACAGTCGCTAACACCGGTCGCTCGATAAAAATATCCGTAAACCGCATAAAATTTCCTAATGTTCGTTCGACAAAATGGGAGCCGGATTATTGGGTGGCATAATAGAATTATCGATCGCAATTTCACTGCCATTTTTTAATTTTAGCTGGCCACTGGTAACGATCTCATCACCCGCATGTAATCCTTGTAAAATAGCGACTTGATCACCACGTGTTTCGCCTGCTTTGACAAACACCTGTGTCACTGTTAGCGTCTCTTTTTTCTTTTTATTAGCCTCACTTTTATTGACAACATACACAAGATCACCAAATGGATTAAATGAAATTGCCGTTTGTGGTAAAGTCAAAAAGCGTTGTGGCTTACCCGTTTCGACACTCACTGTACCAAACATACCTGGCACCAACTCTTGCTGCGGATTATCTAAGGTTGCTTCTATTTCGACATTGCGTGTTGCGGTATCAATCACAGGATTAATTGTCGTGATTTTTCCGGGAAATTTTTTCCCAGGAATAGCATCACTCTCGAGCGTTATAGCCTGCCCCACCTTCAAATCAATCAGCACTTGCTGCGGCACATAAAAATCAACATAGATAGGGGAAAGTTGCTGCAATGTCGCCACTTTATCACCCGGTGAAAGATATTGCCCTGGATTCACTGCTGACACACCTAAACGTCCTGTGAAAGGCGCACGAATAATTTTTTTTGCGATCGTTGCCGCTTGCTGATCGACTTGCGCCAATAAGTTTTTGAGATTCGCTGCATCTGTATCCACCACTTCTTTACTCACACCCTTAATAGCCAACTGTGCTTTATCACGATGATAAGTAATTTGCGCTAACTCAGCATTGGCTTGTAACGCACGCAGCTGCGCCACATCCGGATCCGTATTTAATTCAACTAACACTGTCCCAACCGTCACTGTTGCTCCCGGTAAAAATGCGATGGTTCGCACCATACCAGCCAGCTCACTGGTGACATCGACACCGCGAATAGCGCGTAAACTACCCACTGCTTGCAAATGTGAATCCCATTCTGAATAAGCCACTTTCATCGTCGATACTGTTACGGTGTGTGACTGTGATGACATAAAATGATTAAATATAAATCCTGTCACACCTTTATAAATAAAAATACCGCCAAATAAAATACCTATGCCAATTAGCATAATACGCATACGACGCTTTAATTCGCGCTCCCGCTCACGTATTTCCTGTGTACTACGATAGTCCTTTGTCATCCTTTCACTCCATCGTGGACATTCCACCAACCACCGCCCATTGCCTGAAATAATGCAGCCGTATCGCTGTAGCGCGCCGCTTGTGCTTGCACGCGAGCAATGTGTGCCTGTTGGTATTGCTGTTCAGCAGTCAACACTAACGCATAACTAACGCCACCCAAACGATATTGCGCATACATCACATGCAGTGCATCACGCGCTGAATTTTCCGCTAGTTTTTGTGCACGCAAACTTTCTGCATCATGCTGTAGTGCGCGCAATGTATCCGCTACATTTTGGAAAGCTTGCAAAACAACTTGTTCGTACTGCGCAGCAGCTATCTGATATCCAGCAATAGCCGCGCGTTTGCGTGCTCGCAAAGTGCCGCCATCAAAAACCGGTTGCAATAAAGAACCGCCATAATTCCATAAGCTAGTGCTATTTTTAAATAAATTACTGACTGTGGCTGCTTGCCAACCATAACTACCACTTAAGGTAATTTGTGGGTATAGATTCGCTGTCGCTACACCGACATTCGCACTTGCCACGTGCAACAATGCTTCTGATGCTTGAATATCCGGTCGTTGTCGCACCAGTTGTGATGGCAAGCTTAACGGTAAATGTGCGGGTAAATTCAACTGATCCAGTTGGATGTTAGGCATCTGAAAACTTGCTGGAAACTCACCAACTAATACAGCCAATGCATGTTTTGATTGTACCAATGACTGCTCCAATGGTGGTAATGTCGCTCGCGTTTGTGCAACCAACGTGGCCTGGTTCAACACATTGACACCCGCCGTACCGCCTAACGCTAATTGTTTTTTCAAAATCGCTAATTGGCTTTCTTGCGAATGAATAATGTCTTCCGTTGCAGCAATTTGTGCTTGATAAGAGGCGACAGTGATAGCTGTCGTCACAATATTTGAGGTCAGTGTGAGATAGGCTGCATCGAGTTCATATTGCCCATAATCCACTTCTGCACGCATCGCCTCAACTTGACGGCGCGCTGCGCCAAAGAAATCTAATGTATAACTCACATTCACAGACGCATTATAAAGATTAAAAATACTGGCCGGTGTGGTACTACCGAATGAAGCACTATTAAAGCGCTCGCGCTGTCCCGTCAATTGCCCCGTCACTTGTGGATATAATGAAGTACCAATCTGTGCCGTGAGATTCTCTTCTGCCTGTTGCAACGTGGCCTTGGCTGCTAGAAGATTTGGACTATGCGCTAAACCCGCTTGAATTAAGCTATTCATCGCGGACGAATGAAACAAAGACCACCATGCCGCTGGGATATCTTGGCCTGAGACAAAGTATTGTGCTTTGCCGGCATTACCAGCATGTAACGTGCGTGTAGTTTTTTCAGCTTGGGGGGACTCTGTATAACCTGAAACCTGCGGCACTGCGGGAGAATGAAAGTTAGGGCCCATCATGCAGCTCGTTAAGAGAAAACTTAACCCTGCTAAACATGACCACTGTAAAGGGAGAACACGCATTGCCGTCATCCTGACTGATACAATCAATCTGATTCTAGCAAAACTACACTCGACTGCATCTAAAAATTTTACAACGTTAGCAATTGGTGGGTACGCTGCGCTTTGTCCACCCTACTACAGAACTGTAGAGCGGACAAAGCGCAGCGTGTCCACCAGCCTATTTATTGATATGCACGATAACGTTCGCCTATGCCCGTATTATTTTGATTAAAAACGGCGATATCACGAATACTTGCAGACACCATATTCGCAATAGTCCGCCTATCTTCAATTAATTGATTAATACGCGCTGGTCGTGGGTGCGTTCGACTGGTTAAAATAACCAGCCATGTTTGTGTCACAGGATCAATCCAAATCGACGTACCTGTCCAACCTGTGTGCCCAAAGGAATGCGCTGGAAACAAAATACCGCGATTAGAGTAACGCGAATCAATGTCCCAGCCAAAACCTCGCACATCAGCAAGATCATAGGGAGTTTGTGCAGAAGTCATTTTCAATATGGTCAACGGCCCCAACAAATACCGTGAATCTGTTTTTTTCTTGCCGCCACCCGCAATTCGACCACCATTTAACAAACACTGGGCATAAATTCCCAAATCATTCGCATCCGAAAACACACCTGCCGCTCCTGATATACCACCCATGGCATACGTAGTCGGATCATTGACATCCCCCCAACGCAATTTGCCGCGGATAATTTCGGTAGGTGCAATACGATCATGCAATGCTGTTGCTGGTAAATAATGTGTATCTTTCAAGTTTAATACATTAAAAATATGCGCTTGTGCATATTGCCGCAATGGTTCCTCACTGAGGATTTTTACCAAGTGGCCTAACGTAATAAAATTAATATCGCTATAAACAAATTTACTACCCGGCGCATGCAGAAGATGCGCCGCTTCAATTTGTTGTAATGTTGCTGTTTCACCAATAATTCTATCGCCTGGATCGGGTAAGTCAGCGGGTAAGCCTGAGGTATGTGTCAGCAATTCACGCACTGTCACTCGACTCTTGCCATTTTGACCGAAGGCCGGCCAGTATTCGGCAACTGGCGCATCAATCTCTATTTTGCCTTGCTCAACCAATTGCATAATTGCTGGCGTTGTCACCAAAACTTTCGTTAATGAAGCAATGTCAAACAATGTATTGAAACGCATTGGCGCTATTGTGGGTTCGATGCGCCGATTACCAAAAACACCTCGATAAACAATACGTCCTCGATGCCCCATTAAAATCACGGCACCAGGATAATCACCGTTAGCAATCGCTGCTTCAACCACGGGGGCAATATGGCTTAATATATCGGGACGAACACCACCGGCTTGAGAAATATAAACATCGTGGGTACCCACTGGAAAATGCCGTGACTCTGCTGCAGCAAATGTCGCAATAAAAAATGACAAAATCAGCCAAATGTAACGCATAGTATATTTTCCGTAGGGTGGACAAAGCGCAGCGTGTCCACTGGATATTGGTGGACACGCTGCGCTTTGTCCACCCTACGTTTCTAACCCACCTTACATTATGCGCAAATAACTTTTTTCGCAATCACATCATGCACTTCATTGATTTCAGCATTACTCAACCGTGGGCCAAATTTCGCAACCACTTTGGAGGCAGCAAAGCTGGCCAAATCAGCCGCTTCTCTGTAATCGTAACCTTGCGTAACTGCATACAAGAAAGTCCCTGCAAAAACATCGCCTGCACCAACCGTATCAACCACCTGCACAGGATACGCCGGTACTTGAAAATAATCATGACCATTATAAACCAAGGCGCCTTCACTGCCCATGGTAATCACAAATGTGCGCGCATAGTGGCGCAATTTTTCTTTTGCTGCATCTACACTGTTTGTTTCGGTAAAAAGCATCGCTTCATGTTCATTTGCAAATAACACATCGACAGGCTCATTACCCATAATCGCACATAATCCATCTTTAAAGTAAGTCACCATATTCGGATCAGATAAGGTGATAGCCGTTTTAATATGGTGTTTTTGTGCTAATTCACGCGCATGGATTGCGGCTTCACAACCTGTTGGTGAGGCAACTAAATAACCTTCGATGTAAAGATACTCAGACTGTTTTAATGCTATTTCTGAAATTTGTGCGATAGAAAAAGTTGCTGTTGCACCCAAAAAAGTATTCATTGTTCTATCTGCATCGGGTGTCACTAACACAATACATTTACCCGTGACACCATCTCGCACACATTCATGTAAATTCGTATGCACGCCATGCAAAACCATATCGCGATAAAAAAAATCGCCCGCTTCATCATTACCCACTTTACAGGAGTAAAATGTTTTTATGCCTAACTGTTGTGCCGTGAAAAGTGTATTCGCAGCAGAACCACCACACGTCCGCCTATGTTTCACGCCATCTAATTCTTCCAATAATCGGTGATGTGTTGTTTCATCAATCAATGTCATGACGCCTTTCGCAATATTAAGACGCGCCAACGTACACTCGCTCACTTCAAAATCGAGATCCACCAATGCATTACCCACACCATAGATTTGAAATTGCTTCATCGGAAACTTCCTGTCAAAAAGCAGGTATTTTACCTGGAGTGACTCTGGAGAAAAACTATTTTCAATTTATTTATAATTATCATTATTAATCAATATGTTATATGATATTTATTTTGGGGCGCCATTAGGATACTATTATCCAGAGATTCTCCTCGATAAAAGGAAACTGCGCATGCCTCACAAAAAGAAAACATCATCCAGCGCAAACAGCCTCGAAAAAATTTTTAATTTTGTCGGCGGTGTCTTAATTTTTTTTGGTATCACGTATTTTGTGAGCTCTAATTGGAACGAATTAACCA
>Ga0206815_1031_pt1 | contig 42566 bp, 38 predicted proteins | sample Alteio_BWOrgCont_91_FD_152864 | JGI IMG/M metagenome (GOLD analysis project Ga0206815, IMG submission 152864) | Enriched cells from forest soil in Barre Woods Harvard Forest LTER site, Petersham, Massachusetts, United States -... | ecosystem: Environmental > Terrestrial > Soil > Temperate forest >...
TGTGATTGATGGTTGCCCGCCCGGATTAGAAATCTCGACTAGTGATATTCAACAAGAACTAGATCGCCGCCGCCCCGGCACATCACAATTCACATCACAACGACGTGAAGCGGATGAAATTCAAATTTTATCGGGTATCTTTGACGGTAAAACAACAGGCACCCCGATTGGTTTATTAGTTGAAAATACGGATCAACGCGAAAGCGACTATGAAAAAATTAAAAATCAATTTCGTCCTGGTCATGCCGATCTCACCTATCAAAAAAAATATGGCATTCGTGATCATCGCGGTGGTGGCAGAGCCTCTGCACGTGAAACAGTGATGCGCGTTGCTGCCGGTGCGATTGCCAAAAAATATTTACGCGAGCGTTTTAATATTATTATCCAAGGTTATCTCGCGCAAATGGGTGATATTAAAATCGATCCTGTGGATATGCAGATCGTCAATAACAATCCATTTTTTTGTCCAGACCCAACAAAAATTTCCGCTTTAGAAAATTTAATTACTGAATTACGTAAACAAGGCAATTCGATTGGTGCACGTATTAATTTACAAGCAACGAATGTACCGATCGGTTTAGGCGAACCGGTATTTGATCGACTCGATGCTGAGTTAGCGCATGCGCTTATGAGTATTAATGCAGTGAAAGGTGTTGAAATGGGTGCTGGCTTTGCTTGTGTTACACAAAAAGGGACTGAACATCGTGATCCGATTACGCCGACTGGATTTTTAAGTAATCATGCTGGCGGGATTTTAGGTGGTATATCCACAGGACAAATCATCACCGCAAGCATTGCTCTGAAACCCACATCCAGCCTACCTACTCCTGAAAAATCCATTGATAGGGATGGTAATGCTATCGATGTTGTGACCACCGGTCGTCATGACCCGTGTGTCGGTATTCGCGCTACACCGATTGCGGAAGCGATGATGGCGATCATCTTGATGGATCATGTATTGCGTGATCGCGGGCAGAATGGGAGTAGATCGTAACACATTGGTGGACACGCTTGCGGAGTTTACCCCGTTATGCTTCTAAACGGGGCTTTGTCCATCCTACGGTTCTACGTAAAATTGCAGTCCACTTTGCTCAATAAAATATCATTGACTAATGTTTTAGCAATCTTTATGATCATCAAAATAATTCCATAAACAGAGCCTCCTCTCATGACAAATCAATCAAAAAGTTCTTTGTTTTCAATGTGGTTCACCTTGCAACCCTGGAAAAAAGTTTTATTAGCGATGGTAACAGGTACTATTTTAGGCCTCATTATGGGTGACAAAGCACTTTATTTAAAACCCATTGGTACTCTGTTTATTAATGCCATCAAGATGATGATTGTGCCGGTTGTGTTTACCGCCATCGTTTGTGCCATTTTATCCATCAATGACGCCAAAAAAATGCGCCGCGTCAGCATCAAAACACTGCTCATTTATGCCATTAGCATGACGGTAGCCACCGTGATTGGATTATCCGTTGCTACGCTTTTTGCACCCGGTGCAGGATTAACTCTGCCAATCAATGCAAGTGACATGAATATTGGTAAAATGCCAACGTTTGCAGAAGCGCTGGTGAATCTCATCCCAACCAATCCCATCACCGCATTTGCGACGACTAATATTTTACAAATACTGATTTTTTCTGTTTTTATGGGAATATCAATTAACCTAGCTGGCGAACCAGCTGAACCTGTCCGCAGTTTTTTTCAAGCACTATCTGCTGTTGTGTTTAAACTCACAGCACTCGTCATGAGCTTCGCGCCTTATGGTATTTTTGCTTTGATGGCTGCAACAGCAGGTGAGTATGGGGCGCAAGCATTATTACCTTTGATGAAATTAGTTTTATCGGGTTATGTGTCTTGCTTATTACTCGGATTATTATTCTATACCCTATCACTAAGTTTGTTTGCACGTTTAAGCCCATTACGTTTTTTTCAGGGTATCGCTAATGCGCTTATTTTAGCGTTCAGCAGTTCCAGCAGCACAGCCACTTTACCTGTGAGTGTTCGTTGCGCTGAAGAAAACTTAGGAATTTCCCGCGGGATTGCAGGGTTTTTATTACCGCTGGGTACCACACTCAATTTAAATGGTCTCGCTATTTATCTTAGTATTTCCACTGTGTTTGCGGCGAATATTTATGGTATGCATTTAACATTTATGCATTACGTCACCCTACTCGTTACCATTGTCTTAACCTCCATGGGTGCAGGTGGCATTCCTGGTTCAGCGTTAATTGTGATGGGTGCCGTTATGTCGGCCATTGGCTTGCCACTGGGCGCCATTCCTCTCATTGCTGGTATTGATAGAATTATTGATATGGGCATGACTGCAACGAATGTGGCGGGAGATTTATTTGCTACGGTGATTGTTGCCAAAAGCGAAAAAGAATTGGATTATGCGACATATAACAGTTAAGTGTATTTGGTGGACACGCTTGCGGAGTGTGCTCTTAGACGGGGCTTTGTCCACCCTACGTCTCAGTAGCCATCCATTTCATTAATGGCGTTGGTTGATGAGCAATAAATTTCTCTAACAGTACAACCGGTGATGAATCGACTAAAATCATGTCGCGATTTTCTTGACGGATAAATTTTCTCTCTACCATGACATCCATAAACTGCAATAAATGATCGAAATAGCCATTCACATTTAAGATGCCACAGGGTTTTTGATGGTAATGTAATTGCGCCCAGGTATAAACCTCAAAGAATTCATCTAATGTACCCGTGCCGCCAGGTAACATGATAAAACCATCAGCCAACTCGGCCATCATGGCTTTACGTTCATGCATGGAATCGACAATATGTAATTCCGTCAGATTCTCATGCGCCACTTCCAGTCCGACGATTTTTCTTGGCATGACACCAATGACTTCGGCTTGTCGTTTTAACATGGCATCAGCAAGCAAACCCATTATTCCAACCTTGGCGCCGCCATAGACTAAACCAATTTTTTGACTCACAAAAACATTGGCAACTTCATCACAAATGATGGGGAATACAGGATCATTACCTGTATTGGATCCACAAAAAATAGCTATTCGCTTAAACTGATTATTCATAATGAAACCTGTTGTTAATTAACCTTAGTCCTGTGTCCCACGGCTTGTCGGCGGACATGCATAGATCATTAGCACCCTCACCCTAACCCTCTCCCACAAGTGGGAGAGGGGATATGTATAGATTTTGATTTATGTATCAACACCGGAATCAAAATTAACTGACAAGAGCCCCTCACTTAACCTCATTAGTAATCTTAATCTGCAATGCATGAATTTCTTGCGGAATTAGATCCGATAAAACAGCATAAATCTCTCGATGCACAACAACTCTTGATTTATTTGCAAAACAATCCGCTGCAATAATCACCGTATAATGCCCTGCCCCATCGCGACTGCCTGCATGTCCAACATGTTTGTGGCTATCATCTATCACTTCTAACTGGCTAGGTGAAAAGCACTGTTGTAGCCGCTGTTGTAAAATAGCATAGCGCTCTGCTGGAATCATAACGACTTACTTCGTATCAGTTAAATAACGTGAGAGACACATTGCCTGAGCAAAACTAAAGGCCAGTAAACACAACATAATGCCATACACTTTAAAATTGACCCACACATCAGTACTAAAATGATAGGCAATATAAATATTCACCGTACCCAGAAATATAAAAAATATCGCCCACGCAGCATTTAAACGCACCCAGAGAGTGGCTGGTACAGCAGCAGTCTGCGCTTCCAACATACCTTCTAACATACGCTGTGCCAAAGGTTTCTTGCCAATAAAATGACTCAGTAAAAATGCGATGCCAAAAATCCAAAATATAATACTGGGTTTCCATTTCACAAAAATAGGATCATGAAAATAAAGCGTCAGACCACCAAACAAAACAAAGATAACCAATGTAACTACTTGCTGTTTATCAAATTTTTTGCGTATAAAACGCGTCAGCAGGACCTGCACAGCGGTTGCAACAATACCCACCGTGGTTGCCACATAAATGCCATATATTTTAAAAGCAGCAAAAAATAATAAGACAGGAATAAAATCAATTAACATATTTTGCATAAATTGCTATCTCGTTAAGTATCGATAGTTTCAGAGAGCTGTGTCATGTTCAGAAAACGCAGCGTTTTAAGTTTTGCCAGATAAGTATAAGCCACTGGCACCACAATTAAAGAAAAAAATGTACCAATAAACAAACCACCCACAATAACCCACCCCACTTGATGGCGGGTTTCAGCACCGGGTCCAAACGCTAAAGCCAATGGCAACGCACCTAAAATCATGGATGCTGTTGTCATCAAAATAGGACGCAACCGCAACAGCGCCGCTTCGGTAATAGCTTCTTGGGCTGACTTACCTTCCAAGCACGCTTTATTAGCAAACTCCGTCATTAAAATGCCGTGTTTAGCAATTAAACCAATCAAAGTCACTAAGCCAATATTACTATAAATATTTAGCGTGCAGCCGACTAGCTTTAACGTTAATAACGCACCGATCATAGCAAATGGCACTGTCAGTAAAATTGTTAACGGATCGATAAAACTTTCAAACTGACCAACCAACACTAGATAAATAAACAGTAACGCTAAGAAAAAAGTAACAGCCATCTTATTATTGGACTCAAGATAATTTTTAGCTTCCCCTTGAAAAGCAATTTTCATATTGTCTGGCAATACTTGTTGGCTAATTTTTTCAAGCAAATCGACAGCATTCGCAATCGTGTATCCGGGCGCCAGATTTGCAACCACATTATCAGAACGCAATCGCTCATAATGCGACAATGAACCGGGGCTAGTCGTTTCATGAATCGATGCAAAATCCGCCATGGAAATCATATTATTCGTATCACTGCGCACATACAGACGTGAAATAATACTGGGATCTACTAATGACGCTAAATTAATTTGTAGCATAATATCATATTGTTTGCCGCCAAATGAAAACTTCCCGGCATTGCGTCCTGCCAGCAACGTTGAAATCGTATTCGTTATGCTTTGCATGGGAATCTTTAGTTCAGCCACTTTTTCTCTATCAATATTCACCTCAAACTGCTCTCTATCCCATTTGAGTTCATTATCAACATGCGTAAATTGAGGATATTTTTTTATTGTTGCTATTAAATTCTGCATCGCTGCATTTAACGGCTTGTAATCACCGACTGACATCACAGCCATCTCGACACTATCACCACCGCCGCCACCAAACCATGTTAATGGTGAAGGCGGCACGTAAGCCATCACATGCACAGCAGCAATATCTTTAAATTGTGCATTTAAAATATCCGCAATATCTTGTGCGGAACGATGACGTTGGTTTTTTGGTTTGAGATCAAGAATCTGAAAACCACTGGATGGTGAACCATAACCTGTGTCCGATAAATAGGTTTCGATTTCTGGAATGGTGCTATATATTTTCTCTAACTTCTGCGCATAGAAATCAGTAAATTGAAAACTCGCATCATGCGGTGCAGAAATGTAAACATTCACCTCATCACGATCTTCGACAGGCGCCAGTTCAGACGGGATTAAACGATATAATCCGTAACCCAACAGGCCAATCATGAGTAAGCACCATAATACTTTCGATCTATTCTTAAAAATCCAACTTAAGATAAACAGATAACGATTTTGCAACAATGAAAATTGTTTATTTGCCCACTCTTGATAAGGACTAGCGGCACGCGATGCTGTTAAAACACGAGAGCACATCATGGGTGACAAGGTTAACGCAACTAAACCAGAGATTAATACCGCGCCCGCCAATGTTAATGCAAACTCACTAAAAATCGAACCTAAAATGCCAGACGTAAAAGCAATAGGTGCATACACAGCCGCCAGAGTTAATGTCATTGCAATAATTGGAAAAATAATTTCGCGACTACCTTTCCGCGCTGCAGCAAAAGGATGCATACCATTTTCGATATGACGAGCAATGTTTTCTAACATCACAATAGCATCGTCCACCACCAAACCAATTGCCAATACAAATGCCATTAGTGTAATTGTATTAATACTAAAACCAAATAAATACAATAAGGCAAATGTACTTATCAAACACACGGGAATAGTGATGACAGGAATCAGCGTTGCCCGCCAATTTCCCAAAAATAAATAAATAACGATGAGAACAAATAAGATAGCCTCAAGAATCGCTTCATAAACACTCTTGACAGAATCATGAATAAAATTCGTTTCATTATAAACAATACTCGCATGCATACCAGCTGGCAGTGTTTTCGTAACTTCATTAAATACAGCCAGTACATGATGTGCCACATCCAAAGGATTGGCTGTCGATTGCGGCACAATACCTAATGCAACCGCTGGACTACCTTGCACTCGAAATGCTGAATCCATATCCGCTGGCGCAATCACTGCTTCACCCACATTCCGTAATCGCACTATTTGATTTTGGTCATGGCGAATAATTAAATCATTAAATTGCTCCACGGATGTGAGCGTTTGATTGGTAACAACATTATAAAATCGATCAACACTGCGGATTTGTCCACTGGGAACCTCCACATTCTGATCCAATATCATATTACGAATATCATTCACGGTGACATTGGATGCTGCCATTTTGGTAGGATCTAGCCAAATACGCAATGCAGAGGTTCGTTTACCATAGATATTGACTAACGCTACACCTTCAGCAGTTTGCATGCGTGGCATAATAAATTGTTCAACGTAATCACTCACCTCTTTGGGTTAACGCTTAGGGTCAGCAAAAGCAAAATAGATAATGGGCATGCCATTCATATCCGCTTTAGAAACAACAGGCGGCGTAATATCGGTTGGTAATGTATCGGCTACCCGTGCAAGACTACTGCGCACATCTTCCACCACCGCATTCATATTACGCCCTAACTTAAATGTTAAGGTGATATCACTTGCACCCTGGCTACTGGTTGATGTAAGCGACTCCACCCCATCGATTCCAGATAAAATAGCTTCGATAGGTGTCGTGACGCCACTTTCAACTAAGCTAGCGCTAGCACCAGAATAACTTGTATAAATAGATACAACAGGCGGAGTGACATTAGGAATCCAACGCACAGAGAGATTACTATAACTAATTAAGCCAATAATAGAAATCAGTAACGTCAATACAATCGTAAAAGCAGGACGCCTGATGAAAAACTCTGTGAAATTCACGTTAGAACCTCAAAAATGCATATCCCCTCTCCCACCTGTGGGAGAGAGCTAGTGTGAGGGTTTTCAGCATGGCACATTTTCTATTAAGAAACATTGCGCCATCCAAACCCTCATCCCCAACCCTTCTCCCGCCAGCGGGAGAAGGGAGAGTAAAATATATATGTGAAATTCACGTTAAAACCTCAAAAATGCATATCCCCTCTCCCACTTGTGGGAGAGGGCTAGTGTGAGGGTTTTCAGCATGGCACATTTTCTCTTAAGAAACATTGCGCCATCCAAACCCTCATCCCCAACCCTTCTCCCGCAAGCGGGAGAAGGGAGAGTAAAATATATATGTGAAATTCACGTTAAAACCTCAAAAATGCATATCCCCTCTCCCACTTGTGGGAGAGGGCTAGGGTGAGGGTTTTCAGCATGGCACATTTTCTATTAAGAAACATTGCGCCATCCAAACCCTCATCCCCAACCCTTCTCCCGCTTGCGGGAGAAGGGAGAGTAAAATCTATAGGAGTGTTACACTTTCGCTTTGACACTCACCCCTTCACGAATTTTTTCTTGGCCCGCTGTCACAACCACATCATTCGCTTGCAAGCCTTGTAGAATCTGAACGCTTTGTGCGGTACGCTGACCAAGCGTCACTGCAACTGAATGTGCCTTACCATCAACAACGGTATAGACCTGCTGACCATCGATGGTTGCGATGAGGCTTTTTTCTGGAATCAACAAAGCATTACTCTGCTCACCTAGCGCTTGCTCAATATTCACAAACAATCCTGATACTAATACTTGATCATCATTAGGCACTTCAGCATAGAGTGAAATAGTGCGGTCTTGTGTGTTGATAGTTGGTGCAATATAAGCAACATGCCCCACAAAATTCTTACCAGGAAATGTTGATGCAGTCACTGTAATGGCTTGACCCAGCTTTAAGAGCGCAACATAACTTTCGGGAATAGTATATTCCACATGTAGATGATGGGTATCTGTTAACGATACTAACGCCTGCCCCGCCGACACATGGTCGCCTGGATTCACCAGACTTTTTCCCACAACGCCATCAAATGGCGCGACTAACCGCATTTTATCTAGCATCGCTCGGCTTTCTTGTGCTGCTGCTTTGCTTTCTTTGAAGTCCGCCAATGCTTTCGTTAAATCTTGGCGAGAAATAATCTCTTTATTCGCCAATTTTGCCATGCGGTTATACGTTGTTTCACTCAGCATGAGACTCGCTTCTGCGGAGTCAAGTTTCGCCTGATATTCTGCACTATTGAGCTGAATGAGTGGCGTACCTTGTTTAACAAACATGCCATCTTGGAATAATACCTTTTCTACTTGACCCGCTGTTTCTGGTGCAAGTTGAACATTCTTCGCAGCAACGAGTGAACCAATTGCATGTACAGTCACTGGAATATTAGCTTGTTTTACTTTTTCAATTTCCACGACAACGGCTTCGGATAAAATGGATGGCTTGGCGTGATGAAGCTTCATCCAGCAAATACCGAAAATGATTAACACGCCCAACATCATGAAAATTTTTTTTCGGCTCATCCACATTCTCACTTAATGAATTTGCGTTGAGGATGGTGGTGTCCCACCTTGACGAAAAATATTCGCCACATCGACTCGATCAAAAATAAATTCTTTATTACAGAAATCACACTTTACAGCAATGACTTGTTTTTGATTTAGCTCGTCATTAGCTTCTTCTTCACCCAATAATAAAATGGCACTTTCACCACGTTTAGCCGAACAGGTGCATTTGAAAGTAACGGGCGATCCTGAAAACACGCGCACATCCTCTTCCACGTAAAGACGATGCAATAATGTTTCCGTTTCTAAATCCAATAATTCCTTAGGAGTAATAGTATTCGTGAGATGCACCAAGTGTTCCCATGCTAACTCTTGTGCATCCATCATCATATCATGTGTTTTATCCGCTTGCGCTGGCATCACTTGCAGTAATAATCCAGCTGCCCGAGTCTCATCAACCGCTAACCAAATTCGCGTTGCCAACTGCTCGGAATCTTGAAAATAACCCTCAATAGACTGAACCAAGGAATCACCACGCCAAGCAACAACACCTTGATAGCGCTGTGTACTGTTATCAGGATCCATTAAAATGACTAAGATGCCTTTCTTGAGGTCATCTTGCAGCTCAGCTTCATCAATTTCGCCTTCCCATTGCGCTAGCGCACGCAAATTTAAATCTTGGTTAGATTGCACTAATAATAATTTCAAACCGGATTTATTCTGAAATTGCAGACTTAAACGACCCTTAAACTTAACCGTTGCCGTCAACAAACTAATTAAAACCAATGCCTCGCCTAATAATCGCTTAATAACAGGCGGATAATCATGTTGCTTAATAATTTCTTGAAAGGTTTGGCTTAGATGAACAATTTCACCGCGAACAGCCGCTTCTTCAAATAAAAAACGCTGTAATTTATCTTGATTATTCATAAAGTAGTTAATTTATAAACACATGGTATGTTATCATGGAAATAGCTAGAATCATGTTCTAGCTTGCGACTTGCTACACTACCAGAAATAGCTTGTTGCAACAACCAATGCGCGTGTAAAAAGCACAAAAAATGCTTAATTTTGTACAAATAGTCTTTAGTTTTTATATTATTGGTAAATAACCAATGCCAAAAAAAACCGACATCGACGCGGCAGACAAACAACTTTTTCGTGATGCTATGCGCGATGTCAAACCATTAAAACAACCTAAAAAGCTGGCAACACTACCGCCATCCATTGAAACCAGTTTTAAAAAAAGACGACGCGCATCTGAAGAACCACTGCTTGCCCCTTTATCTGACTTTGAAAATCTCGACCAATTAAGCAGCGAAGATCTTGTTGAGTTCAACCGCGCAGGAATTCAGCATAAAATCCTTCGCAAATTACGCGGAGGCCAATATAATGTTGAAGCAATTCTAGATCTACATGGAATGACTGTGACAGAAGCAAGAGAGTCTCTTTATCATTTCTTGTTACAGTGCCAACAAAAAGGGGCATGCCATATTTTAATCGTCCATGGCAAAGGACGCATCAGTGGCCGCCCAATACTAAAAAATAAATTGAATCACTGGTTACGCCAACTGGACAATGTCTTAGCCTTTTGTTCCGCCAGAGCTAAAGATGGACATAGTGGTGCCATGTACGTTTTATTAAAACAGCAAAAAGGGGAGAACCACCGATGACAGAAAAAAATATAATCATTATCGGCATTGCTGGTGCATCTGCATCAGGCAAAAGCTTATTATCTAGCACCATTGTCAATGAACTTGGTTCTAATCAGGTTGTCGTGATTTCAGAAGATTCTTATTATAAAGATCACAGCAACTTAGCCTTTGAAGAGCGCGCTAATATTAACTATGACCATCCAAACTCACTTGATCATGAATTATTAAATCAACACTTACTACAGTTACAACAAGGCAAGACGGTAGAGGTACCTATTTACAATCATTCCACGCACACTCGCGAAAAAGAAACACGTACCATTGGCCAACACACTATTATCGTTTTAGAAGGGATTTTGTTATTTGTTGAAAAAGAGCTGCGTGAACTCATGGATATCCGCATCTTCATGGAAACCGCTCTCGATATTTGCCTGATACGTCGCCTTAAACGCGACATGAAAGAACGTGGACGCTCACTGGATGCAGTCTTAAAACAATATGAAGAAACCGTTCGACCTATGTACCTACAGTTTATTGAACCGTCCAAACGGTACGCTGATATCATCGTACCTCGTGGGGGCGGTAATCGCATTGCGATCGATATGATTAAAGCGAAAATGCGTGAATTGCTTGGTAGTGATTATAAAACCGAGAATTAATAGCTTATAACCTGGTGGACAAAGCGCAGCGTGTCCACCACGTCAATTAAGCAGAAAAATAATCTCGAAAACTGGAGCGCATTTGCGAAATATTCGCAACAGGCAATAATAACGTTGAACCGTGACGCGCAGGCAGTCCTTTCTTGTAATCTGGATTTAATGTTTCTAAAAGATTTTCATTAATACTTGTCACTTGCGCGATTTTCGCAAGGCTCGCGGGTTTTAATATCGTGACACGCTTAAAGTAAGGTGTATTGTAAACTGTTGGTAATTCAATGCCGTACTTTTCCGGATTCTCAATAATTTCTGCAATCGCCAATAACTTCGGCACATACACTTTTGTCTCGTGCGGCAATTTTAAATTCCAAAAGTTACGACTTCCTGCACGCTTCTGTGCACGCAACACTTTCACTTCGCCACTATTATAAGCGGCGAGTGCTAAATACCAATTACCTTTAAATAAATGTTCGAGATCGGTAAAATACGTCAACGCCGCATTCGTTGAATTAACCACATTACGTCGACCATCATAATTTTTTCGAACATCGACACCAAGGCCACGCGCTGTTTGCGGCATTAATTGCCATAAACCTGCCGCACCTTTATTAGAATGATCGTAAGGATTAAATTCACTTTCAATCACAGGAATTAAAGCGAGTTCCGCTGGCAAATTGCGAGATTCAACGGCTTTATGAATAAAATAAATATAGGGCGCTGATGCTTGTAAAATTTTAATAAGTTTCTCTTTATCAGAGACGAACGCGCGTATTTGCGCCTGCACGGGTGCAGACTGCGCTTGGTGGTCCAGTGCAAAATTATTTCTTAAACTCTTCCAAATAGTATGTGGCTGAGCAAAAGATGAAATTATCTCACCAGAATTAGCGACTGAAGTTAGTGTAGTAATGACACTTGATGTTGAACGATCCAAAAAAGAAGATTCGTTACTGATTGTTACAAAGAGAAACGATGAAACCACTAAACTCAGTACAGCTAATATTATAAGTTTTAATCGACCTTGTAATATTTCCATGCCGCCCATCATACAGAAATCACCCTGCCAGGACAACCCTTCCAGCGTCGCACATCCTGATTACGGAAATAACTGCTTGAAAAATAGTTAAAAAATAATTTACTATTTTAGAAATCTAAAAAAACAGTCAGTTACGAAAATTTTTTTTAACATACTGATTTATAGATGATTTAATAACATAATCAGATAAATATAGGCTATCGACTATACTTAAGAATATCTTAAGAAATTGAAAATTCAGTTGTGATAATGGGTATCTACTAAGGTATTTATATGGCACTGGAAAAATATCAAGAAAATTTAATCCCTCTCGATCAACGAGAAAAAGATATTTTGAAAAAAACATCCATACCACCTGTTTTCGCACAATTTCTCAAAGAAAAATCGCTTTCTCTTGGTATTGCTTTTGCATTACGCGTTAGCTCATGCACTGCACGTTATCTCATGCCTGCATCACCTAAACCTATTTCTGTGAAAGCAAAAACGGGCAATTGGAATTTTGCAAAAGGCATTATCGCTGTTGATGCTGAATTAGGAAAAATGGAAAATGAAAATGGTCAGTGGAACTTGATAAAACGTCATCAATATGACATCCCGCAAGATACTCACTTTTTAAAATCGATTATACATAAAATAAGCTTACAAGAAGTTTTAATGGCTATACGTTCAGATGAATACGAAGTTAAAAACTCAGAACAAGAAATCCATGATACTGGACGCCTTATTTTAAAATCGATTAACCATCCAGAAAAATCTACTCTTATTTTTAGTATCAATTTAAATGAAACAACACCGCGTGTTGAACCGCAATGCCCGATTGATTTCGAAAAAATACTCGTCACACTACCTGAAAAAGCAGAAAAACCTGCTTGGTGGAATAATCAATGGGGAGATTTCGACGTCTGCCTCAGTAACTATTACCCAGCCCAATATAAACATGCTAACGATAAAGTATTCTCAGATATTTTAGCTTATGGTGTTGAAGATCAAGATGGCAAGGTTCTACCTATTACAGGTGATCAAGATTTTTTATGGATTTCTTCGCCGTATAAAAAACATGATGAATTAATTAAAGAGTTCTCCGAAACTATTGATACATCCACAAAGAGTGGTGTCGAGAAACTCTATCAATTACGTATTGAATTATTTATAAAACTCGGTGGCGACCCACATACTGCCGAACAATCTATATCAAACAGCTCAATTGCTGGTGTTGGCTGTGTGACAGCTTACGAATCGTATGTTATCGATGAAATCAATAAAGATTTTTCTGCATGTGGTATCAAACATTTACGTAATTTAATTCAACACGCAGCAGAGAATCATAATCCGAATCAACCATCGCCATTGAATACACCGATGATTCATGTTTGGCATGGAAAAATTTTCTTAACCCAAAATGAACATGAATTAATTGAATTTTTTATGCAGCCAGATTATCCAAATGAAAATATGATAGATATCAATCCACAATGGGACATGAAAGAGTGGGCTCCCATTATTTTAATACAATTATTATTAAAACAACCTGTCTCAAAACAAACACTATTAGCATTTAAAAACTTTCGTAAAAAAACTGACAAAGCTATATTTTTTGGAATCAACTATGCAAAATCTTTAAAATTACTATCGCGACAAAAGGGCCAAAAACATGAATAATCGGACCCTAGAGGAAATTAATAGCGATTTAAATGTTTTTTATGAAGAAATTAGTGATCTTGCAAAAATCAATCCTCGTTGGTATGACGAATACTTAAAAATACCAACCTGGCAAAAAGACGATAAGATTGAAGATTACTTAAATGAAATTCTGGCCGATGCCGCCAAGTTTTCTACGCATGTCGATATTATCTTACACCCAGACAAATTAATGACTGATGAGAACATGCAGAAAGATATTTTATTAATGATTTCTGAAAGGTTAGTGCAGCATATTCAACTTTATGTATCTTACAACACTAGTAAATACATGGTACGATATCAACAATTACTCGCTGACTTAAAAAACCTACAAAAAATATTACAGAAACTATCTCTAGAAAAAACTCGTAAGCCACGTTAATCCCATACTTGAATCGTAGGGTGGACAAAACGTAGTGTGTCCACCATTGTCATCGTAACACTAAAGCAAAGCGGTGGACACGCTACGCTTTGTCCACCCTACGGAACTGCTCGATAAAAAAAATTGATAAACACAGAACACCCTGCTATCTTCTGATTATCCAAAATCTTTAAAGAGCCTTCTATATGTTAAATATCATCTGGCTAGCCATGATGGTGATTGCTGTCATTGTGGGTGCCGCAACGGGAAAAATACCCGCTATCATTCTTTCTATTACAGATAGTGCGAAATTTGCCTTTAATCTTGCGCTAGGCTTAACCGCCATGATGTCATTATGGTTAGGCATTATGAAAATCGCCGAGGCCTCTGGTTTAATCGACCTATTCACCAAGGGCCTACGCCCGGTGCTGATACGGCTATTTCCTGATGTCCCAGTAGATCACCCTGCTATGGGCGCGATCTCCATGAATATGGCCGCCAATATTCTAGGATTAAATAACGCCGCTACCCCTTTTGGCTTACGCGCAATGGCTGAACTCGAAAAAATTAATCCACATCCTGGTATTGCAACCAACACAATGTGCACTTTCCTGGCATTACACAGCAGCAACTTACAAATTATTCCAACAACGGCTATTACGTTATTAGCTGCAGGTGGCGCACTGCATCCAACCGATATCATCGTGCCATTTATTCTTAGTTCTATTTGTGGTGTTGTGGCTGCAATTGTTGTTTCTAAACTATTAGAAAAACTACCACGCTATCGACAACCATTGCAATTAGCAGAATCAGAAGGAATTTCATCATGACTATTTCTGCTTTTTCAGAACAATTCGGCAATTGCTTGTTATTATTATTTCTAGTCGGTATTCCTTTGTATGGGCATTTTCGTAAAGTACCTGTGTACGATACGTTTATAGAGGGTGCGAAAGAAGGCTTCCCGACTTTTTTACGTATTTTGCCATTTATGATTGGCATGCTGGTCGCCATTGGCATGTTGCGCGCCTCGGGTGCTTTTGATTTATTTACACAAGTGCTGACACCCTTATTATCGATATTCGGCATTCCACCGGAAATTGCACCGATCGCCATTTTACGGCCTTTTTCAGCCTCCGCAGCAACGGCTTCTGTCGCTGATATTTTACATACGCAAGGTGGAAATAGTTATCAATCACACTTAGCAACAATTGTTGCGGGCACGACAGATACAACATTTTTTATTTTAGCCATGTATTTTGGCGCGGCAAATATTCGCAACACGCGTCACGCCGTACCAACCAGTATTATTGTTGATATCGTGGGAATTATATCGGCAGTGTGGATTACTCGGTGGATTTTGGCATAGCACTTTTCGACAAGTAGTTATATGCTAACTGCTTACTTGTCTATCAAAATAAAAACCCGCTTTTCCCGTGAATTCTAAGATAAATCAAGATGATATATTACATTATTGTGCAGAAAAACTAATACGATAAAAATTATATTGTTCAATATTTAATCTTTTCTTAAGCTTCTTGCTATATTATTTAGCTAACTAATTTTGTGTACGCAATCAAATGGTAATGAGCCATTACTAGAGGTTTTATGCCGCAACAACACATTGAATCTATATCCGTTCAGTTCATCAATAACATAGTAGTGTCAACAGAACCCAATTCTCATAAGAAAACAGTGTTACTATTGGCGTTAGCCGACAACAATATATCACCTCAAAATATCCAAGATGTTATGACATCTGCCAATGAAAAAAGTACAAAACTCTTAAGTGAATTCGTTAAAGAATATGATATAAAACTTCCTGGCATTATAGCGACCGCAGGCACAGCAGTCTCTTCACTACCTGCATCCTCAACCACAAGCTCTTCTGCGCCGATACTATTTGTTCCTGGTATTAGCTGTTCATCACGTCCACTAAATTATGAAAAATTACTCATTAATCACATATTAAAAACAACATCAGACAAAGATATTCGGACAATCTCACTCGTTAAGGTATGGGAAAACAGCGATATATCAGTTCGGCACATATACGATGCTTATACATCTGCAAATGAAAGTGATAAATCTTTTTTAAAAGATTTTCTACAAGCTCATAAATTCGATGCTCCACCCTCAGAAACACCAGCCAACTCATCTAGTAATAAAAACTCTCCAGCATCCCCTCGATTTTTTTCTAGTGTAGTCACACCTGAGCAACCTGATTCTGATGAGAAAGAACTGAATGAAACCGATTATGATTCCGAATGCGAACTCATTCTAAAATCCCTCGAAAATTCGAATCCGTTATCCGAACTGGACAAGCGATTATTAACATACATGTTAGCTGATATTGATCCCACTTTGTTACAAGAAAAAATCGCGATGGGCATACTGCAGGAAAAAGATATAGAAAAAATAACTCACGATTTATTTCGTTATAGTAGTAGCATGAGTGACAATCTTAAGACAGGGTTATCATATGCCGCCAATTATATTGATAGTAAGAATTCCAGTTTCACATCTTTATCACCTGCAGAAACACTTTTTAGTATAGCAAGAGCAGAAAGCAGATTTTTCAAAATACTGATACAAGATCAGCTAAGCAAAAATACGATTAGCGAAAGCGATCAAGATAAAATAATGATTTTGCTAGCCTACGAAGGTAAATTTAAAGCGATGGGGTTTTTATTAGAACAAGACTTCAGCCAAGGCCAACTAAAGGCAAATGCTTACAGCGTGCTCCAGCGCTCATTTGACAAATCAGCATATGAGCATCTTCACAAGATTGCTCCACCTGTTAGCGGAACCACTATCAATAATCTCAACAATAAAATGTAAATTATTTAGCCTATACCTGCGGTGGATGACACGTTACACAGCAATCACTGCAAGAGTAATCAGGCAGTTTTATTAGAGAGCCGCCCTATTTCACCTCCTAAAAACTTTTGAAATTTTCCTTACGGCCTTAATACTTTCTTAATATTTGCAGCATAGGCTATTTTAAATTACGCCTTACTTTACAATATTAAGGAAAACTGATGGATTCTAGACCTGCTTTAGATAGCTCATCTTCTTCGATCACTCTTAGTAAAGTTACCAAAAAATTCTTTGGGTTTTTTCAATCAGAACAAAACGCTGTTACTGAACCAACAGTTGCAGAGCCCTCACTAGAGGAGCAGGTAACAGAAACATTTGCTGAAATGGATTCTCTCGTGAAGCATATGAATTCAAATGATTTATCCTCTAGGTTAGACAAAGTAACAAACGATTTAAAATCAGCTGAAGATATCGAAAAGCGCTGCCTTATGGAAGACTTTTCAACACCAGGAACTTACATTGTCCGAGAATCCTGCAAACGACAATATACTGAAAACAAAGTTTTTCTCCAAAAAGCAAAAGAAGCTGCAGATGAGACAGAAAAAAGTTGCAACGAACTGCTTGCTGCTGTGAAAAAATCCGAAGCGCATCTGAAAAACCTAAAAACCTTGATTATAGCAAAACATAATGCTGATTTAAGCACAACAAACGATGAAAATTCAAAAACACTGTTAAGAAATAACACTGAAGAATTATTACAAAAGGTTATCAAGAAAGACCAAGAAGTGGCTGAAAGTGCCGTCTCTTTAGCAGAAGCTTATTATACTTATAAGACAGGAACAGGTTACGATTTCTATATCGTAAAAATGGAAAATCCACCTGTTTTAGATGCAAAAATGAATCTGAAAAATCATGAACAATACAATAAATACCTGCCATTAATTATCAAAGACAACAAGAATCAATATTGGATTTTTGGCTTGAATAAAATAAACATTCACAAGCTCACGCGCTTAAAGCGTAGCAATTCAGTATTAAATAAATTAAATTTTCCGAGCGAAGAAAGCGGCCCAAAGCCTGTCATATCATCCGTAGGTTATGCAAAACTGTTTGATGAAATCTCTTTATTTAAAAGTCACCTTCCTCCTCAACAACGCGAAGCAAATTTCGTTAAAAAATCCGCAGCATCAGCAAGTAATGCCGTTTCTAGCTATGTTTATGCCGATACCAATCAAGACCGGAATCCCTTTGAAGATGTTAATGCAAGCAATGAATCTCAGAAAACAGTAATGCTACAAGAAAAACAACGCGCCGATGAAATAGAAAGAAACTATCAAGCCGCTGTGAATATTGCACATTCTATAGCAGAAATTAATAAACTCGCCATTCAAACACGTGCTTTGGTTCTACAACAGGGTGAAACAATAGAATCTATTGCTCATCATATTTTAACCGCCAATGAAAAGGTAACGAAAGGCACAAAAAATTTAGATGGTGCCTATCAACACTTCCAAAGATCAAATAAGGCTATGAATAAAATCATATTAGGATTAGGTATCACTGTAGCAGCTTTAACAGTCGTTGGTATTGCAAAAAAGTCTATGCAATGACGAAGCGGGGAAGTTTATATAAACCAACAATACTTGCCAGATCAAAATTAAACTTATACAGATTAACATTTATTTGCAGACAAATGCGACGGATCCGCTTGTACTTCTACAAGCGGCTTACTTGCTTTTTGGCGCGACAAAAATCCGTTTTTAACCATTAAATGATACGCGCTTCTAATCTTACTTTCATCTTCAACGGCTTGATTTATTTTTCCAATCTCGTCGGCCTTATCAGGTTGTGTTAGCACAAGCAGTAGCACAGTCTTCGCAAGATCAAACCGATTCATGCGACGAAAAAGCTTAATAACACGGGTAAAACAATCTTCACCTTGATCAAAATATTTTTTAATATCAGCTAATATATTTTCGGCATACTTGGGATAGTGCATACCGATATATAATAAAATTTTATCCCCATCATGGTGCATTCTTTGACTGGGTGAAAACCAAATTTTTAAAAAATTAAGACTTTTGACTGCAGTTAACTCTTGAATATACGGCGCCTCATCAAATATCGCTGCGATCTTTTCAGCATTGTGACCATGCTGAACATAATACTCAGCGTATCCACACAATCGCTCTTTAAAAAGCCCCGCCAGCAAAACACCACATGCCTTGGCACTGTGATAAACAGCTTCTGCAAACGTGATGTGCAACTGTAGATTACCTTGATCATCAGGAGAAATCGTATGTCTTATCTCCAGATCCATTACGTTGGATTTATTTGCATTCTCCGCATAAACAGTTTCTCCATCACAAAGATAGACCCGAGTAATTGGGGTGTGTTCCGCAATGTAAATTGCATTTCCATCAACAATAAACTCGATTCTAGCTTGATCTATACACTCATCAGGCCTAACTAAATATTGACTACTATCCATAGATTGCAAATGTGCAGCAAACAATTGAAACATAAAACCACCATGATGACCCAACTGAAAGAAAATTTGATGATACTTATTTCTATCAATATCCGGCGCCATCAGGTTAAACAAATAGTTATCCCAAATTTCTACCAATAGCTTAGCGCTATCTTGAGGCTTCTCTGTGCTAAAGCACCTGCTTGTCAACCTTACTTTTTCTTTAAGTAATTCGATTTCTGCATTATGACTAAAACCATATAGAGATTTACCATCTTTACCAACCGCATCAAGATTATAAAAAATGGGTATCAGCTTATTGTGCAAATCCACTAAAAAACTATCTGGCAACACACACTCTTGCTCAACACTTAAATGCTTCAGCTTTGAAGTGTCACCGCCGAGAACCTCAGTTAACTCACGCAAAGCAGCAATACGATCATTAATATGTGGATAGTGCATATCTGCATATAAATAGTCACTCAATAATTTTTTAAATTGTTCTTTCTTTAAATTATCAACAATAAATCGTAATGAAAACCCATTTAAAAAAATCCTATCCTGGTTTCTGATCCAATCAATTGTCGCCTGCTCGACGTCATTATCAACTCGATTATATCGAGCGATTGATACAAATCTTTCGTCTTTTAAATTAATTCGTTTTTTTTTGATTTTTTTACTAGAACTTGCAGAAGAGGATGAAGCAGGCGCCACTACCGGATAGATAGCGGGCTTTTTCCAATTTTCAGAGTCTTTTCTTACTAAACTCTCTCTATTGAACATGTCATGTCACCACCATTATGAAAGACAGGTTTTTTTAATTTTTTTTTGCAATAACTTGAAGAAATTGAAGAAAATCCTCCTCCTCTAGTACGGCCACTCCCAATTCTTTTGCTTTCTTTAACTTAGAACCCGCATCAGCACCAACCACAACATAACTCGTTTTTGCAGAAACACTGCCTGCCACTTTTGCGCCCAGAGCTTCTAACTTATCTTTCGCTTCATCACGCGACAGACTAACCAACGTTCCCGTTAATACAAATGTTTTTCCTGCTAATACCAATGCGGATGCGGATTTTTTTACTGTCTCCCAATGCACACCCACTGCGAGTAATTTTTTAATGACATCACGATTGTGATCTTCTGAAAAAAACGTAACAATGTGCTGCGCAACGATGGGGCCTACATCAGAAATTTCTTGTAACGACTCCACAGTTGCTGAAAATAACGGCTCTAACTCTCCAAAAAAATTCGCCAGATTTTTAGCGGTCGCCTCACCTACTTCACGAATACCTAATGCATACAAAAATCGTGCTAAGGTGGTTTTTTTACTTTTCTCTAATGCTTCTAATAGATTCTGCGCTGACTTCTCCGCCATACGCTCTAAGCCAGCCAACTCGTCAAGCTTTAACTTATACAAGTCTGCTGGGTTTGATATCAAATCATTATCAATGAGTTGTTCAACTAATTTATCACCTAAGCCTTCAATATCCATTGCACGACGAGACGCAAAATGCTTCACGGCTTCTTTGCGTTGCGCGGGGCAAAACAAGCCACCACTACAGCGCGCGATGGCTTCATCTTCAATTTGTTCTACTACTGAGTGACACACAGGGCAATGCTCAGGGAGTTTGATTTTTTCAGTTATCGCTGGGCGTTTTTCTATAACAACAGAAACCACTTCAGGAATAACATCACCGGCACGCTGAATAATGACAATATCGCCAATATGAATGTCTTTACGTTTTACTTCATCCATATTATGTAAAGTCGCATTACTCACTGTCACACCACTGACCGCAACGGGGCGCAATCGCGCAACGGGAGTTAACGCTCCAGTACGACCCACTTGAAATTCAACAGATTCAATGACTGTCTGCACTTGTTCGGCAGGGAATTTATGCGCAAGTGCCCAACGTGGCGCGCGTGACACAAAACCTAAACGTTCTTGATCTTGTAAGTTATTCACCTTATAAACCACACCATCAATTTCATACGGTAAATTAGGGCGTTTTTTACCAATTTTTTTATAAAAATCCAGACAGCCGGCTATGCCCGTCACAACTTCAATTTCGGGATTCACAACAAAACCCCATGTCTTGAGTACCGCTAAAATATCACTGTGTTTGCTGGGTAATACACCACCCTCTACTTTACCAACACCATAACAAAAAATAGCTAATGGACGTGCGGCTGTAATACGGGGATTGAGCTGACGCAAACTGCCTGCGGCTGCATTACGGGGGTTTGCAAAAATTTTCTCCCCTTTTATTTCAGCTTTTTTATTTAACGCTATAAAACCGGCTTTGGGCATATACACTTCGCCACGCACTTCAAGAATAGGAGGATATTCTTTTCCCTGCAGCCGTAATGGGACCATTTTGATGGTACGAATATTTTCAGTAATATCTTCACCGGTAGCGCCATCACCGCGTGTTGCTGCACGTACAAGCAAGCCGTGTTCATAACGCAAACTGACAGCCAAGCCATCTAATTTAGGCTCGCAGTTATATTCAATATCTTGAACTCTATCTAAGCGCTCTTGAACTCGATGATTAAATGCAATCACATCTTCTTCTGTAAAAGCATTCTCTAGAGATAACATAGGAATATCATGTTGCACTTCCGCAAATTCTTTTAAAGGCACAGCACCGACTCGTTGTGTCGGTGAATCCGTGGTAATGAATTCGGGATGTTGTTTTTCTAGGGATTGTAACTCAGCAAATAGCGTATCGTATTCAGCATCGGAAATACGAGGATCATCCAGCACGTAATAACGATAATTATGATCGTTAATCCGCTGGCGTAATGATTCTATCGTGTGTGATATATTGTTCGTCAACAAATTTGTTCTTGCTTTAAAAGTTGAAACTGAGAAACTTTATCCTGTAATTGATATAAAGCCTCTTCCGTCCATGGTTTACGTGTTCCAGCACGCAACTCTCCACCTAAATCATCTGCTAACTGCTCAGCAGAACGCAACATAATTGCAAAGACTTGCTCAGGATTCGATACTTCGCGCAAATTAGCGAATAACGTCAACCCCGTGCAAGAGAAATCACCAATGCGATCTAAATTGAAATCGCCTGGCTCGGTAGCAGACGCTAAACTAAAAAGTTTCTCATTACCGATTTTATAATGAAAAATATTCATATCACCAAATTGCATGCCGGTTGCCGTAATCGCTTGCAAGAGATCATAAGACTCAAAACGATTATCTGACTGCGCCACGACAGTCATGACAATTAAATCATTCAAAAGAGAAGCGTGCCTAGATGAAGTTTTTTTGATTTGTGGCTCAGAACGCTGCGTAGCCGCAGGATTACGAAAGTCAATTGTGCCGTCATTCACATCCAAACCAAGCACGGTATCTGGATTCAATCTCGCATTTTTAGCGGCATTGCTCGATTTTTTAAATTGACGACGACGATACCATGACTCAAATAAAATAAAAAAAACGATAACCGTCGCGACTGATAATAAAATTAGACGTAAATACTCATCCATGAACTCACTTCTCCTATGCACCTGCTAACGAAATTGCCTCTTCCACATTGACACTGACCAGGCGCGATACGCCAGGCTCATGCATGGTAATTCCCATTAAATGTTGAGCCATTTCAATTGCAAGCTTATTATGACTGATGAAAATAAATTGTGTTTTTTCAGACATTGTCTTAACTAAATTACAGAAACGACCAATGTTCGCATCATCCAATGGCGCATCAACTTCATCAAGAAGGCAGAATGGTGCCGGGTTGAGATGAAAAATAGAGAACACGAGCGCAATAGCTGCCAGTGCTTTTTCACCACCTGACAGTAAGTGAATCGTACTATTACGTTTACCGGGTGGGCACGCCATCACAGTAATACCAGCATCTAATAAATTCTCGCCGGTCATTTCCAGATACGCACGTCCGCCGCCAAAAATACTGGGGAATAATTCTTGGAAACGTCCATTCACTTTATCGAAGGTTTCTTTGAAACGCGCACGGGTTTCTTTGTCAATCTTCGCAATGGCATTTTCGAGTGTTGCTAAACCATCTTGCAAGTCATCATTTTGCTTGTCTAAGTAGTCTTTACGCTCAGAGCACGTTGCAAATTCCTCGATAGCGACCAAGTTAATGGGTCCTAATCGATTAATACGTTGCGTAATTTGTTCTAATTGCGCATGTAAATCATCTGCATCAATGCCCTCTGGAAGGCCTTGCAAGACATTTTCGAGTAACAAACCGATTTCTTTGATTTGCTCTAATAAGTTTTCAGATTTAACGCGCAATCCCTGGCATTCCAACCGTAATGTTTCTAGGACATCGCGTACTTTACTCATTTCACGCTCAATAGCCTGACGTGAACTTTCAAATGTGCGAATCTCTTGTTCGATCGTTTCCATGGTAACGCGTGCCGTATTTAACTCTGCCTCAATTCCCAAGCGTCGTTCAAGCGAAATGGCTAATGTTTTTTCGAGTTCAGCAATGGACTCAGCTGAGTTCAACTCGCCTTCCAATGCTGTTTTACGCCGTGCCAATGTGGATAATTGGGTTTGTATATGTGCGGCAGTTTGCTTGAGTGACGACTGCTGTGATTGCGACGTTTGTAAACGAATCTGTAATTCAGAAGCACCGTCTTTGGCTTGGTTTACACACTCACGTGCGGTTTGTAATTTTTCACGTGTTTGATCACGCTCAATAATCAATGCCTCACGTTGATCGGCTTGTTGCTCCAAATGACTCATGGCAATTTGCCAATTAGATCGAGCAGTTGCTAATTCTTCTTGTGCAAGCTCAGTCTGTGCCATGGATTCTTCTAGCTCGGCAACAACACCTTCAGCACGCTGTTTCACTTCAGCTAAGCGCTCGCGTTTCATCTTTTCACGTGCTTGCACTTCAGCGGCTTGTGCATGGCATTGGTTCACTGTTTTTTGCAACTGCTCACGCTGTTGCTCTAACTGTTTGAGTTGTTCACTGGTTTGTTGTAATTCTGTTTCTAGTATTTCTTGAACGGATTCTTGCTCTTCAATTGCTTGTGCTAAGCGCTTCAGCTCTTGTTCACGTTGAAATACACCGGCTGCTGGATTTTCTTCGCGTGATAATCGCATCCATGATGCACTTAGCCAAATACCATCGGGTGTAATGACTGACTCGTGCGAGGCAAGTGAAGCACTTAATTCCAGTGCTTCTGCTAAGGTATCCGCTATATAAATACCACCCAAAAGCGATTCCATTGGCCATTTAGACTTGACTTTACTTAAGAGTGTCGTCGCTTTGGTTGCAGCAGATGATTCAGCCCCTGTCGGTGAGAAAACACATAAATTACCTTCTGTTAACTCATGCGCTTTATTGGCAATATCAGCAAGGCTATCAACACAAACTGCCTGTAAATAGGAGCCTAAGACTTTTTCTAAGGCGGACTCCCATTCTGGCGCTACTTCAACACCTTGTGCTAGTCGTGGATTTTTATCCAAATTATGTTGCGATAGCCACTGCACCTGGCGATCATTACGCTGACCTAATGCTGTTTGTTGTAGTGCTTCGAGCGACGCTTGTTGGCCGCGCATTTTTTGTAAGCCGCTACGCACTTGATCAAGACGACTAGTCGCTTGTTGTTGACTAGTCTGTAAACTCGTCATTTCTGCGCGAATCTGTTGTAGCTGGCTATCTTGTTCTTCTGCTAGATTAATTGCTGCGTCAACTTGGTCTGTTAACGTTTGGATTTCATTTTCGATATCGGTAAAATTAAATTGTTCTTGCTCTAAACTTAATTTCGCTTGGCGCTGCTTCAGTGATGCAAGCTTTTGTTCTAAATGCTGAATGCGTGTTTGTTCCACTTGCGCTGACTGCGTGGTGCGAGCCGAAAATTGGTTGAACTCATCCCAGCTGGTTTGCCACAGTTGCGTTGCATCTTCAGCTTCTTCGAGTGCGTTTTTTGTTGCAATTAATGCTTTTGCTGCATCGTGTGTTTGTGGCTCTAACTGCTCAATGTCAGTCGCTAATTCTTGTAGCTGATCTTGAATTTCATCCAATTGCTCAACACAGGCTTGCCAATCATGATCGACTTGTGCCAAATCTGTCTGCCATTGATGCTGGCGTTCTTGGTGGTGACGAATATCTTGTTCCATGCGCGTAATGTCATTACCAGCTGAATAATAACGACGCTGCACTTCATGCAAGGCCTCACCCGCTAGATGCTGCTCATCACGTTTTGATTCCAACCCACGATCAATACTAACTAATTCTGTTTGTTTTGCTTCGAGACCGGTTTCTTGTTGTTGAATCTGCAGTGTATATTGCACCAAACGCCCATCAAATTGGCGCCACTGAATTGCATGCCACTGCGCACGCATGGCGCGTTCTTCTTGCTTTAAAACTTTATATCGTTCAGCTGCACTCGCCTGTCGCTTCAAGCTGCCCAACTGTTTCTCTAATTCCATGCGTAAATCGCCCAACCTTGCCAAATTTTCTTTGGTGTGTTGAATACGATTCTCTGTTTCACGGCGGCGCTCTTTATATTTAGAAATGCCCGCAGCTTCTTCTAAATAAATGCGCATTTCATCCGGCTTCGCTTCAATCAGCCGAGAAATCATGTTTTGACCGATAATAGAGTAGCTACGCGGCCCTAAGCCCGTCCCTAAAAAGATATCAATAATATCGCGACGACGGCACTTCACACCATTTAAGAAATAGGTGGAATCTGCATTGCGCGTAATTTGGCGTTTAATGGAAATTTCAGCATAATTGCTGTATTCCCCACCCAATGTGCCATCCTGATTATCAAATACCAACTCTACTGATGCCAAACCAACGGGTTTACGGCTGCTAGAACCGTTAAAAATAACGTCGGTCAAGGACTCTCCGCGCAGATATTTTGCGGAGCTCTCACCCATTACCCAGGTGATAGCATCGATAATATTGGATTTTCCACATCCGTTGGGGCCAACAACAGCCACTAAATTGCTCGGCAACAGTACTGAAGTGGGGTCAACAAATGACTTAAATCCCGCGAGTTTGATTTTAGTTAGCTGCATAGTTATTTATCTTAAGTAGTAGGGGCTAAAGTTATCGCTCCAAAACCTGCATAGTATATACTCAACCTATCTGAGTTTATAGCGCCAATTTCGTAAATCTATTAAGCTATAAGCATCTATCTCCTTCAATAATGAAGGTAATGCCATGAAGTTAAGGCAGTATAATGAATCAAAAACCATAAAGTCGGCCAAGTCAATTCTTCCTGGCCAATGGTTGTACTACTCCATTGGGATCGCCGGTGGTTTAATCTCGCTGTTTCTATGGTATGCCTCAATCCTGCAATCCAATGCAAACCTGAAGCATATCATCGAGTTACAAGCAGAACATATCGCCAACGATATTAAAATTTTATTCGAGCTTAGAATATCAGCTTTAAAACATGTGGCCAAGCATCTTGAAGACAGTCCGACGATTTCTCTCAATAATTGGCAAAGTAATGTCTCTGAGTTCGTCAATAACTCTGAAGAGTTTAAAGCAATTGCTGTATTAGATCAGAGATTACAACCCGTCTTAGTACTGCCTAGCAGTACTCCAGAAATTAATCAACTTTATAAAGCATTTTCTGGTCAGTATATGGGCACATTAAAAAAACAACAAAATAGCCAAATATGGCTTTCCCCCATGGTAAGAACAAAGAATGGTCATAACTATGTTTTTATCGCCATACCACTCACTCTAGCAAATCATCTTTCTGAAAATTATTTAATCAGCATTATTGATGTCAAAAATATCGTCAATTTATCAAACAATCACGATGATTATCGTGTGACGGTATATGAAAATAATCAAACCATTTATGAAGACCCCGCGGATAAACCCCTTAGCAACATAGAGTCCGCTGTCGTCAATGTAGATATCCATGGCATCCCCTGGAAAGTCATGGTTCAACCATCCATGCATTTGGTTTCCGTTATTAAAACGGATTTACCATCGGTCGCCATGATGTTAGGGACGTGTATTGCCATTCTTTTTATCCTGACGACACATCTAGCGCAACTTGCTAGAGCACGAGCAAAATCACTAGACCAAATAAACCAAGACTTACAAGCAGAAATTGCTGATCGCATGGTAGCAGAAGAGTCGAAACAAAAATTAGAAATAGAATTACTCCAAGGTCAAAAATTACAGGCAATTGGTACACTGGCAGGCGGCATTGCTCATGACTTTAATAATATCCTGTATGCCATCATCGGCTATGTGGAAATGGCGCGTGAGGATGTCACAAAAGACAGCTTAGTGTATAACAACCTGGGTAAAGTATTAGAGGCTTCACAGCGCGGCCAAGAATTAATATCGCGCATTCTTGCTTTCAGTCGCCGTCAACATCATGAATTTAAGCCCATTGCAATTAAATCAACTATCGAAAGCGTACTTTCTTTACTGAAACCAACGATACCTGCTAGTGTTAGCATTGATTTTATCGATGATTTATCAGAAGATTTCACTATTCTGGGCGATCAAACACGCTTACACCAAATTATTGTGAATCTCATCAATAATGCGGTAGATGCCATGGATGGGGAAGGCACGGTCATTATCCGACTTAGCTTAATTGGACCCGAAGATGAATTATTACAACAATTTTCTGATATTCGACACTGTAAATATTGTAGAATCGATTTGATTGATACGGGACATGGAATGGATCAAAGTATGGTTGCCCGCATTTTTGAACCATTTTTTACAACCAAGGAAGTTGGTAAAGGGACAGGCTTAGGCTTGGCGACTGTGCATACAACTGTTAAAGAGCATCATGGTGAAATTTTAGTGACAAGCCAATTGGGTCATGGCTCTTCTTTCACTATTTTATTGCCAGAATATAAAACCGGAGAATAAGTAATGGCAAAAATTTTATTGGTTGAAGATGATAATTTGGTACGCGATATGTTGATGCAAGTTTTACAACGCGCATCACATGAAGTCGAAGCGGCCGCCAATGGCGAGGAAGCGACTGAATTACTCAAAAAAATTCAGCCCGATATTATGGTCACTGATATTATCATGCCTAAAAAAAGCGGCATTACGCTTATTTCTGAAGTAAAAAACAAACATCCCAATATGGAAATTATTGCTATTTCTGGTGGTGGTCGCTTAGATCCAACTGGGTATCTCGATTTATCAGAATCCTTAGGTGCGAGTGTTTCCTTCGAAAAACCGGTCGATAAGTCGGCATTATTGATGGCGATTGATTTATTATTGCATGGAAAAAAAGAATCTTAATCTGGGTCATCTCTCATTTTACATATCTCATTATTTCATCCGATTGCAAGGGGCACCGCCTCTATCCACGCCATTACTACCAACTCTACCTAAAAAACTGCCCGTCATCACTGAAGAAGACAGTACATTACCACAAGATTTGACAACAACAGTTGCGGCGGAAAGTTCCACTCATACCTTTAAAAACAAAAGCACTACAAGCATAACATGGGTACCCACACTAACGACAATTATGGCGGCAACTAATGCGCAACATAGTCATCTTAATACTTCCGAACAGCCTCTCAGCCAGTATAAAGATTGGATGTTGTTACCCCACCCACTTTTCCAAAAAATATTTTATCTCTTTTTCCAAGCAGAGAAAACGTCTGTACTATTAGAATTTTATAGAGACACGGCTAGGCTTCGCACAGAGGAAAATAAAAAAATGTTACCTATTAGCGAAGAAGCAAATATTTTACATAAAGCTTATATTCTCTCCACAAGCAAAAAACACATGGGCCACCTCTCCGAAAAAATACAGACCGGCATCAGCACTACACTTCAAACACAATCGGACATCTCTTCATCCAATCTGCAGCTCACACGCCTGATATTCTTGGATGCTGAACGCGCAACAGAAAATCTTCTCATTATTGCATTACAACAATTCAAAACCACTGCAAAATTCAAAAAAATCGCACCTTTCATCAAGTTTGATCCAAAACAATTAATCGAACTCGAAAAAACCAGGGCAAGCTTAAAAACAAGCCTAGACGATATAACAAATTCACCACGTATTCAATTTTAGAATCGTATTAGGCTTTTTAAATTTTTTTTCATAAACTATACTGTCGTTTTAATAATTCCTTAATCTTCCAAGCGTACTGTTTTCTTTGCACCACCAAAATTTTTCATGTTTAAACTTAAAAAATGAGGTATTTGCATGCTCAGAGGCTCTAGTACCGATATGCAACCCAAATCATTTGCTAAAACACAAATTGAAACAATTGAAGAAGCGCTTCAAGACATTCTCACAGACCCCACCCAAAAAAGCACTGAATTTGACAACGTAAAAGAAGAAATTAGCACATTAAAACTAGGGGTTCATTCCATCCAAGATCGTACCGAAAAAGAGGAGATACAAAGACGACTAAAAGTATGTGAAACACAGGTTGCATCAATCAACAAGACTCTGTTAATGAATACCAGAACTTCTCAATTATCATCTAATCAGCATGCATTTTACACAAGACTAGAAACACCCGAAGAAAAACAAGCTGCTTCATTAAACATACTTAAAAAAGCACGGCAACAACTGGCTGAGACTGAACTTGTTGGAGTGAGCACCGTCACTGCTTTGGCAGAGCAACATAGCCAGATTAAAAAAATTAAAGCTAACACCGAAGAAATCAACGATGACTTAAAACATAGCAATTCACTTCTCAACAGAATGATGCGCTGTTGGCGCTAGTGAAAAATGCATCTTATCGCAAAAAAATTAAAAAAGCCTGTCTTTCCCGCGAAGGCGGGAATCTATTTACAGTCTGCTGCATACCATCAATAGATTCCCACCTTCACGGGAAAGACAAGCCTGAGATGAGTTTACTATTAAATACAATGAACTAAAAAAAATTCGCGGGGATACCTCAGAGCCCTGTTTAGAAGCATAACGGGGTAAACTCCGCAAGCGTGTCCACTACTAAATTATTTTGCTTCGCATAGCGAACTAATTATTCCAATAATGCTTATGCTCAACCCGATACAAATTTGGTAATGATACAGTGCCATTAGCAAAAAATTTAAATTGAATCGCACCTGAACTCATAGAGTTATATTCCGCAACATGCAACTCTTCATACGTTTTCATCACCGATGGATGCGGAAAATGATAACGATTTCGATAACCAATGGGGTACAGAACATACTGTGGACTCACAGCTTGAATAAACGCTTTTAGACCCGATGTTTTACTGCCATGATGAGGTGCGACTACAATAGTCGATGATAAATTTGCCGATTGGCTATCCAGTAACATTTCTTCTGCGTATTCTTCTATATCACCTGTTAATAAAACATGTTGATTTCCACTGGATACACGTAATACACACGAGCTATCATTATTCAAACCTAAATTTTCCGTCGTAGGATAAAGAAATTCAAAATTAACATTATCCCATGACCATGCTGTGCCACTCATACAATAAGATGCATTGGTAAATTTTTCGGGCACGCTTGTTTTTATCGAAGCCACTGGAAATTGTTTTAATACCGCATTGGCACCACCAATATGATCATTATCACCATGGCTAATAACGAGCATATCTAGTTTTTTCATACCGATTGAATGTAAAAACGGCACAACTACACTATCACCCATATCGAAGCTAGCGCTATAACGTGGGCCTGCATCAAATACTAAAATATGTTTTTGTGTTTGCACAACAGCAGACAAGCCTTGTCCCACATCTAATAGTGTAAACCACACCTCACCCTGCTTTGGTGTAGGTGCAGTATAAAATAATAAAGGTAATAGCCAAATAAAACCAAAAAACCGACCCGGCGCACCAATAGGCATTAATAACAGCACAACGCCAACCATGCCCGCTACAATCATCCACGTATGCGGAATAGATTGATACCACACCACACCCGGTAAATGCGCAAGCCAATTTAAAATATCCCATAAATAACTTAAAATTTTATCGGCTAAGCACAAAATACTCCCACCAATTTTTGCTGAAAAAATTAAGGAAATCGTACCAAAAAAACAAAGTGGTACCACAATAAATCCCACCCACGGAATGGCAATACTATTTGCAATAAATGAGATTAATGAACATTGTTGAAATAGCCACACACTGAGCGGCACCAACCCTAATGCAATAACCCACTGGATTCTTCCCCACTTCCACCACAAACCAGACGGCGATAATCGCCCACTCACACCGTAAATAATCAAGGCAACAGAACCAAAGGATAACCAAAAACTTTCCGTTAACGTGCTTAAGGGATTGGCGATAAGCACACAACATAAAGCAACACGCCAAGTTTGCCAGGCTGTTAACTTCCTTCTAAATAATAATGCCGATAAAAAAAATAGTAACATCAAACAAGCACGCTGCGTGGGAATAGAAAATCCCGCCAATGCACTATACGTTACCGCCATCACTAATGACGCAATAGCACCCACATGCACAGCGGGCATAAACAACGTTAACCGCGGGAAGCAACGCCACAAAAAATCCGTTATGACATGCGCAAGCAATGCCATAAAACCAATATGCAATCCCGCAATCGCCATCAAGTGATTCGTACCGGTATTTCGTAATACTTGCCAATCGGTTGAATCAATATCTTTTCTTTCCCCTACTGCCAAAGCAGGTATCCATTGTGACGTATGACTCGATGGGAGATTTTTGATGATTTTATTGAGTAGGTATTCCCGTACGCGATCAACAGGATGGTGATACCAGTGATCGCTTAGTAATACGGCTTTACTTTTGGCAACCACATAACCACTCGCATTGAGGTTCGCCTGCAATGCAAATGCTTCATAATCGAAACCACCTGGATTCATCGTGCCATAAGGTTTTTTTAAACGGACTTGTAATTGCCATTCTTCTCCAACATGAAGAGACATGTTTTTGTCATTCCATAATAATTTTAATGATCCTGTCGCAGATTGATTATTTAATTTTTTAAGTGCGAATAAAAAATTGGTGCCGTGCTGACTCGCGGAGGGGATGGATGCAATGTAGCCAACCGCTTGTAAGGTCTTTCCTTCTAACTCTGTTGGGATGCGTGCAGATAGTTGACTTGAGCCAAGCCAATACGCCCATAAAAATCCCAATAACCCGCCACTGATTATTCGAACTAACAATTTATTTTTTTTATAACATAATGGTAAAACAATAAGAACACTACCAACTATCACCATAATCCAGATAGATGGTAAACAACGAAATTGCTGCACACATAAAATGCCGCATAAAAAAGCTAAGCTCCATAATTGCATTGCGAAATCCCAGTGGTATTAATGTAGGTGGATAAAGCGCAGCGTATCCACCGTGAATGTTGGTGGACACGCTACGCTTTGTCCACCCTACGGATTGATGAGAATTTAAAATGGGGAATGGGGAAATGAAGATGGAGGATTATACCGATACTTCCTCTTGAAACTCAAGAATATCTCCCGGTTGACATTGCAAATAATGACAAATGGCATTCAAGGTTTCAAGACGTATCGCTTTGGCTTTACCGGTTTTTAAAATCGATAAATTTTGTTCCGTGATACCAATGGCTTCAGCAAGCGCTTTGGAACGAATTTTTCGCTTCGCCAGCATGACATCCACATTAATAATAATAGCCATGAGATTATCCTAAATAGTTAACTGCTGTTCTTCACGCAATTTACAGCCTTCCGCCATAATCCATGAAATTAAAATCGTCATTAATGCACCTAAAATAATCCCGATATTAGTGCCATCGATGGTGATGCCAATCATGCGATGCCCATGCGGATTTCCCCATGTTAAATTAAACGTCATTAACGCATCAAACAAGGGATTAACCAGCTGACCAAGCAATAGTGCGTAGCCAATTTTTTTGATATAAGTGACATTCTTGATAGAAAAAATTTCTGCCTTTTCATATAAATTAAATAATTTTACCAAGAAATACAGCACTAATTCCGTAAAAAATAACGGTATCAAACAAATTAAAAAACCAGAAAATTTAGTGAATGGACTTAATACATGCAGAATTTCAATCCCATCGGGAATGAAACTCGCAGTAAAACCTGCTTTAGGAAAACCAAGCGGTATTGGTGCATTGATCCAAAACAACCCTAATAAAATCGGCAACGCTAAAAACACTAACTGAAATAAAAAACGAAAATAATAACTAACTTGCTGTATCTTACCCATTGCTTACTCCTCTAAAATTGGAAATGCTTCTTGGAAGCAGCGAAATATATATCATTAATTATCGAATTACAATCATTTTTACTTAATATTTGATAACTAATGAATATAATTATTGTAACTCATTGAATAAACAAATTTTATTTGTTATGGCCTTCTTTTTGAATAAATTATTTACAAGTCATGGCAACCTGAATATAATTTAGAAACATAAATACATCGGCTTTTAAAGCAAATTAAAAAATTGCACTGGAGTCATCATGTCCGCAACAAGAGAACCAGAAAATTTAAAACCACTGGATGAAGCTAAAAAGTGGTTTAAAGCGGTATTAAAACTGCGAATTGATACATATGAAAATCGCTTAAGACAGCCCTTTTGGAAGCAAGCATTTGAATATACCAAAACAGGCTTTGGCAAAAAAGGTTATGATAGGACCGCAGCTTTCCTAGCAGCCATCGATGAAGAACGCATTGAAAAAACAGAAGATCTCGTCGACTTAACTCTCGCTTATACAACAGAGGGCAAAGAACTCCCCTTTCTGTTGAAAAGAACCGTGGCGGAAGTGTGTGGTTTTCATCAAACTCATATCGATTTAGTGATAGCTCAGCTAGAACAGGAACAACTTTTTTTAAATAAAGATACAGCCGAGTATCAAGCCCTGGATATTATCTACGATAACATTATAGATTCAGAAGCTGAGGACTACGGCGAAGCCTATCTTGCAAAATTAAATAAGCAATTAATAAAATATTCGCACATCGCAAGACCGTAGTAAAAATTCGCAGGGTGGACAAAGCGCAGCGTATCCACCTACGATACTTTTAAACATTAAAATCGCGGAGTCATTATGTCAAGAAGCAGCAGACCAGAACCCAAATTAGAAGCGCTAGAACCAGCTAAAATACGATTTAATACCGCGTTAAAACCTCGCATGGACGAATATAAAAGACGCAAGAATATTTCTATGCTCAAGCGTGGGCTAGCATATATAAACACAGGTAATGGCACAACTGGCTTTAAAAGAACTGAAAGCTTCCTAACTGCCATGAATGAAGCAAACATCGACAGAACAGAAAGATTAATCGACTTAACAAAAAACTATGTCAGTGAAGGAAAAGACTTACCATTACTGTTGCAAAAAACTGTATTGGAAATTTGTGGATTTGACACCAACCATGTTGCGATTATTGAAAAAGTACTAATAGCACAAATACTTTCAGAAACCCGTACGAACAAATATGCATTACTTAAGCTACAAGCATCTCAACGTCTAGCTATTGAGTCTATTTATGGTGAAATTATTAAGTCTGCTGACTATGGCAATCAATATCTTGCTCAGTTAAATCAGCAGGTAAGACAAGCTCAAACGGCAAAACCGCGGTAAAAATCGTAGCTCGTATTACGCTACGCTCCATACGGGCTACGATTTTCATACTAACTGCCCATCTCTTATTTCTAACACCCGCTGCGTTTGCTTAGCAATCCGCATATCGTGTGTCACAATAATCACACTGGTTTTAACGGTTTTTTGTAAATTTAAAAATAATTCAAAAACACGCTCTGCATTACGCGGATCTAAATTACCCGTTGGTTCATCGGCTAATACACATAAGGGATCCGTTACCAGTGCACGCGCAATCGCTACACGCTGGCGTTCACCACCAGATAGCTCGCCAATTTTATGCGACATGCGATTCTTCAACCCAACCAGTTCTAACAAATTTTCGGCTTTTTGTTCCGCAATGACAGGTGCTATACCGCGAATCAATAAAGGCATACAGACATTTTCAAGTGCGGTAAATTCGGGTAGTAAATGATGGAATTGGTAAACAAAACCCAAATGATGATTACGTAAATGACATTTTTCAGTTTCATTTAACTTCGACAAGTCATTACCATTAATAAAAACCTGACCATGACTTGGCTTATCCAACCCACCCAATAAATGCAGCAATGTACTTTTTCCCGAGCCGGAATTACCGACAATGGCAATCATTTGTGATGCATACACTTCTAAATTAATTTCACTTAATACATCAATATATGATGTACCATCATGATATCTCTTTGCTAATCCACGACACTCAAGAATGGGTTTATTCATATCGCAATGCCTCCACGGGCTCTGTTTTGGATGCGCGCCAGGCGGGATAAATTGTCGCCAACAAACTTAAAACTAATGCACAAAGACTAATTCGAATAACATCCGCGCTTTGTAATTGCGATGGCAGATAATCCACGAAATAAATTTTCGATGAAATAAATTGGACATGAAATACATGCTGTATCCAATTCACAATATCCGTCACATTATAAGCTAACGCAATACCGCCAATAATTCCCAGCAACGTACCCACAATTCCAACCGTGGCACCTTGGACTATAAAAATAGCCATAATGGTTTTAGGCGTTGCGCCAATCGTGCGTAAAATTGCAATATCCGCTTCTTTTTCGTTAACAACCATTACCAATGTACACACTAAATTAAATACAGCGACCGCAATAATTAATAATAAAATAAAAAACATCATGGTTTTTTCCATACTAACTGCCTGGAAAAATGCGCCGAACTGATCAGCCCAGCTCGTAATTCTCGCTGTTGGTGTCAGTGATTTTGCTAATTGTTGTGTGACTTGTTGTACTGCATAAACATCACGAATATTGACATGCACGCCGGAAACATAGTTACCCATTTCCATTAATTTCTGGGCATCACTTAAATCGACAAAGGCCAGCATGGCATCAAAACCAAAACCACCGCCAGAACGAAATACACCCGTAACAGTAAACCGTTTAAAACGTGGAATTACACCAGCCGGCGACAAAGACACTTCAGGTGTTACCACAGTCACTTTGTCGCCCACTGCAACTTCTAAACGATTTGCTAAATCCTCACCGAGCACAATGCCAAAACTGTGCGGCTTCAAGTCAGCTAAACTACCCTGCACAATTTTATCGGCTAATTCAGAAATATGTTTTTCTTCTGTAGGTAAAATGCCGCGCACTAAAGCAGGTTGCACCAATCCCGAACTTGTTATTAAAACTTGGCCTTCTACATAAGGTGCGACAGCGGTAACGTCGGGTGATTTTCGTAAAATATTTTCTAATTCTTGCCAATTGCTCACATAATTAGACACACTACCGACAGTAACAGCGGGCACCATACTAAAGACACGATTTTTAATTTCACGATCAAAACCATTCATGACAGACAATACGGTAATTAAAACAATAACGCCCAAGGCGATACCCAACATCGACATCAGTGAAATAAACGAAATAAAATGATTACGCCGCTTGGCACGCGTATAACGTAATCCAATAAAAAGTGACAGGGGACGAAACATAACAATTCTCCTCAAATTCTCCCTTCTCCCGCGTGCGGGAGAAGGGCTGGGGATGAGGGTTTTGGTGTAACCACATTTTCTTGTAGATAATGTGGAAAACTACAAACCCTCACCCTAACCCTCTCCCACATGTGGGAGAGGGGATATTTGTAGCGTCTTTAAACAACCTAAAATTCAACGCATCTCCTCAAATTCTCCCTTCTCCCGCGTGCGGGAGAAGGGTTGGGGATGAGGGTTTTGGTGTAACCACATTTTCTTGTAAATAATGTGGAAAACTACAAACCCTCACCCTAACCCTCTCCCACCTATGGGAGAGGGGATATTTGTAGCGTCTTTAAACAACTTAAAGAAATTCTCTGTTGTTGTTTCAGCAACTTCTTCTACACTAATGCCGCGCAATTTCGCAATGAACTCGGCAACAAATCTCACATAGGCTGGTTCGTTCGGTTTGCCACGAAAAGGAATAGGCGCTAAATAAGGTGAATCAGTCTCAATTAATAATCGATCTAATGGCACACGCGTTGCAACATCTTGAATTTCTGTTGCAGTTTTAAATGTCACAATACCCGAAATCGAAATATAAAAATTTAAATCCATCGCAGCTACGGCAGTTTCCCAATCTTCGGTGAAGCAATGCATCACGCCTGCTGGAGATGCCGCGCCTTCTTCACGCATGATTTTTAGGGTATCTACTTTAGCTTGGCGAGTATGAATGATTAAAGGCTTATTCACTTGTTTTGCAGCACGAATATGTTGTCGAAAACGCTCACGCTGCCATTCAACATCACCTTCACTACGAAAATAATCCAACCCTGTCTCACCGATCGCCACAATTTTTTTATCGGCTGCTAACTTGATAAGATCTTCTGCTGATGGCTCTAACGTGACATTCTGCTCATTTGGATGCAACCCTACAGAAGCACTGACATTTGGATACGTATTAGCAATCTGTAACACCGCAGGAAAGTCATCGAGCGTGATGCACACACATAACATGTGTCCAACACCCTGTCCTTTTGCGTGTGCCAATGCATTCGTCAAAGAACCTGCGTGCGCGGTCAAATCCAATTGATCAAGATGGCAATGTGAGTCAACCAGAAACATAGTCTGTCCATCGAATAAAAAGCGTTTCTAATAGTAGCTGTTTATTTAAATTAATTGCACGCATCAAATCACTACGTGCTTGTTGCAAATAGTCAATATAAACGAATAAATTATTCGGTAATAAGTTAATGCCAGTTCTTGTTATTTCAGTTTTATAATCTAGATTGAGCAAATCCACTGGATCCTGAGTTACTTTAAATCGTAATATATCCGTTAGCCAACTTAACAATAAATCCACTATATTGATAGGATCGCCATCCTGCCATTTTGCTGCGAGTTGCAATGGATCCGCCTGCCCCTGACTTAATGAATAAATATCTTGATACAACCCCTGACGTAGCGATATCACATCCGATTCCAATAATGCTAACGCTTTCAGTGGCGCACCATCTGCTAGTTTTAATAATAATTGTGGATTGACTTTTTCATCACTGATTTTTTTCTGCAGCCATGCAATAGCATCTGCATGGTGAGGTTTTGAAAAAGCAACCTGTTGACAGCGACTAATAATGGTTGCGGGTAAACGCAAACCGGCATTACTGACTAACATCAACAAGGTATTGGGCGCAGGCTCTTCTAATGTTTTTAACAGGGCATTCGCTGCATTCACATTCATCGACGTTGCTGGAGAAATAATAATAACGCGAAAACCACCTTTTAATGTGGTCTCATTCACATTTTTAATAACATCACGCACTTGATCAACGCTAATTTTTTTCCCGGTTTCTGCTGGCTCAACCACCATAAAATCAGGATGTGATTTCGCAGTCATCATACAACAACCGTGGCACTTACCACAGCGCACCCCCCATCCCGAAGGTTCTCTGCACAACAATGCTGCTGCTAATTCATATGCAAACTGTGATTTACCCAGTCCATCCATACCAACTAATAACAAAGCATGTGCAAGCTTGTGCTTTTGTTTGGATTCCCACAGCTGCTGCCATGACCCATACTGCCAAGGAAAAATAGTTATTGGAAAATCTTGCGAAGAATTAGACATTGATTTGTTTACTCAACATAAGCCTGTCTAAAATTATTTTAATTTCAGCATGCACAACAGCCATGGGCTTAGTTGCATCGATGATACAAAAACGTTTAACGTCGTTTTTCGCTCGCTGCAAATACCCAGCACGCACACGCTCAAAAAAATCTACTTTTTCCTGTTCGATTCTATCTTGTGGACCGCGTCGTTTAGCACGCGCCAAGCCTAACTGAGGAGGAGCATCCAATAAAATAGTGGTTTGCGGCCGCAAAGCACCGACTGTCCATTGATCTAGCGTTGCAATTTGTGACATATCAAAACCACGCCCTGCGCCTTGATAAGCATAGCTAGCATCCACAAATCGATCGCTAACAACCCACTTACCTACTGACAATGCCGGCAAAATTAGATTAGCAATATGCTGTGTCCGACAAGCAAACATTAATAGTAACTCAGATAGCGGTGTCATGGGTTCATCGGTAGGAATTAATAGGATCTGTCGAATTTTTTCAGCTAATGGCGTGCCACCTGGCTCACGCGTCACAATAAAATCCTGTCGCAGAGTCGTCAAATACTGCTGAATATATCTCACGGCCGTTGATTTACCGACACCTTCGATACCTTCAATAGTCAAAAAAATTCCTTGGTCAGACGGCTGGCGCATTTGTATTCCTTGAAGTTACACAAATCCTAGTTTGTACTAAAAATTGTTTGCGTAAATGATTTTAGCAAATATTTTTTTACTAATGCTGTATTGAAAAACCATGGATTATATTTTTTTGATGCCGCGACTGCCGCATTATGCTCAACCAGCGTACGTGAAAATTGATGCGTACTACCATCACCGCGCGCCACAAAATACAAATAATTATTACCATCAGGATGCATAACGGCTTCAATGGCTTCTTTCCCTGGCATTGAAATCGGTGTGGGCGGCAACCCTTTATGAACATACGTGTTATAGGGATTATTCTCTAAAAGATCACGCTTATAAATTGTGCCATCATAGCGAGCACCCACACCATAAATCACAGTCGGATCAAATTGCAGCATAATGCCGCGGCGCAAACGATTAGAAAGCACACCTGCAATAATCGGCAACTCACTTTTTACATTCGCTTCTTTTTCGATAATAGAGGCTGCAATAAGTGCCTCATAAGAATTTTGGAATGGTAAATCCACTGCACGATGCGACCAGGCTGTGTTTAACTTCGTTTGCATCGCATTAAATGCACGCTTCAATAAAACAATATCGGAGGAATCTACAACAAAATAATATGTATCTGGAAAAAACTGACCTTCCGCTTTTAACTCTGAATGACCTAAGCGTTGCATGATAGCAGCATCACTTAAATTCTGTGTTGTATGCGCAAGCTCAACACTTTTATCTAATGTTTGACGCAACTGATGAAATGTCATGCCAGGAATAATCGTAAAAGAATGATAAATCATTCCTGTTCCTGTTGCGATCTGCTCAATCATGCGCAGAGGCGTTGTGCCTTTTGGAAATAAGTACTCTCCCGCTTTCAAACTATGTGTAACACCACGATAGTGAACAAGCGCCATAAAAAAACAGGGGTGTTTCAATATATGAAGATTATACAAATCAGTAGAAACAGATTTAAAAGAGGCGCCTGCACGCACATTGTATCGCACACCTTGCACGTCGTTAACAACAGGCGTTTTTAAAAAATTTTCCCATGCAGTACCCAGCCCCACTATGACAGCGAGGAACATACCAGCAGCTAATAAAAAAACGCGTCGAAAAGTTGTCATATCCCTATAGAATCAAGGTAATTCGCGAAATAGTAAAGTACCATTCGTACCACCAAAGCCAAATGAATTAGAAATTGCTACTCTAATGCGCATTTTCTGCGCCTTATGCGGAACAAAATTCAAATCACAACCTTCGCTTGGATTGTCTAAGTTAATCGTTGGTGGTGCGATTTGGTCACGCATAGCCAAAATACAAAAAATCGCTTCAACTGCCCCAGCTGCACCGAGCAAATGTCCAATCATGGATTTTGTGGAGCTGACTGCCAGTTTATAAGCATGATCACCAAAGCTACGCTTAATCGCTAACACTTCTAATTCATCACCCACTTGTGTTGAGGTACCATGCGCATTCACATAATCAATATCCGTATGCAGCATACCGGCATCTTTCAAGGCGGTATTCATTGCATTGGCCGCACCTAAACCTTCTGGATGTGGCGTCGTGATATGGGATGCATCTGCACTCATCCCAAAACCAGCTAATTCAGCATAAATTTTTGCACCACGTGCTTTTGCATGCTCATAGCTCTCAAGCACCAACATACCAGCACCATCACCCAAGATAAAACCATCTCGGTCTTTATCCCAAGGACGGCTGGCTTTTTCAGGTGCGTCATTGCGTGTGGATAAGGCGCGCATCGCTGCAAAACCACTCACCCCCAATTTGGTGGTAGCCATTTCGGAGCCACCGGCAATCATGACATCGGCATCACCGTAGGCAATCATGCGAGCTGCAAGGCCAATATTGTGCGTTCCTGTGGTACACGCTGTGACAACAGCAATATTAGGACCACGCATGTTATACATAATAGATAAATTACCAGCGATCATATTAATAATGGCGCCAGGAATAAAAAAAGGAGAAATTTTACGTGGACCCGATTGCAGCAGAATCTCAGTTGATCTAGAAATGAAAGGTAAACCACCAATACCAGAACCCACTGCCAAACCAACGCGATCAGCGTTAGCATCGGTTATTTGCAACCCTGAATCATTCATTGCTTGAGCAGCAGCAGCAATACCATACTGAATAAAAAGATCATTTCGGCGGGCTTCTTTCTCGCTCATATACGGCAGCGGATCGAAGTTTTTAACGGTACTACAAATACGACTGCTGATATCAGAAGCATCAAAATGCTCAATGAGACCAACACCACTCTTACCCGCCAGAATACCATGCCATGAATCCTCTACATTCAAGCCGAGAGGAGTCACCATACCTATTCCAGTCACTACTACACGCTGTTTACTCAAAACTCGCTCCTTTAACTACAATAGTTTAGTCAGCAAGAGGGCGCATCTCTAAAAAGTGGGGAATAAATTCAAATCGTAGAGATACACCCAAGCAATAAAAACAACGATTACTCTTTGCTATGCTCGCCTAAGTGAGCAGTAATATAATCAATAGCTTGCTGAATAGTTGTAATTTTTTCAGCATCTTCATCTGGAATTTCAGTTTCAAATTCTTCTTCAAGGGCCATCACTAACTCAACAGTATCTAACGAATCTGCGCCCAAATCGTCAACAAAAGAAGCGTCATTCGTAAATTCGCCTTCTTTAACACCCAATTGCTCAACAACAATCTTCTTTACGCGAGCTTCAACAGTACTCATAGCAAATTTTCCTCATATTTAGAACGATTACAGAACACACTGCGTGTGGTATTTTATTCGAATAACAACAAGTTGCAAGCTGAATCGCTAGCCTCTGTTGATACCCTATTAATTCATATACATGCCACCATTTACGTGCAATGTTTGGCCAGTTATATACCCTGCTAATGGCGATGCCAAAAACACAACTGCCGCGGCAACTTCATCCGCGCGACCAAGGCGCTGCATT